>ENA-OSIY01000581-OSIY01000581.1-marine-metagenome-genome-assembly--contig:-NODE-581-length-20440-cov-13.488779_pt1 | contig 20440 bp, 21 predicted proteins | sample MGYA00237884_ERZ534233 | MGnify/ENA primary metagenome ERZ534233 (study PRJEB26412, sample SAMN06343840) | marine metagenome | isolation source: estuarine water | place: USA: Columbia River Estuary... | reverse complement strand
CCTCCTTTTTCAGGCCAGCTTAAAATTATATTATATCTAGTATGAATATAATTATTTTCATTTGGATCTGTATGTGGATGAATACTTGCTCCTTCTAGATTTATCCCAATGTAATCTGAAAATAAAGGTTCTTCTTTCCAGTCAGTAATCTTTTCTAATTTTACTATTCTGTTTTTTAATTTTAGTACTAGGTCTAATGGTGAATTTTTAATCTCTTTCAAAGGTCTAAAATACCTTCCTTTCATATTAGGACGAAACTCATGAATATTATTTTCAACCCAGCTCAAAAGTGAATCTTTATCGTCATCACTTATAAAGCCTTCGTATGCATGTGTTCCGTTTAATAGTACTTTTTTAGTCATACTCTACTCTAGAATAGAAGTTAAGGAATTTTTTACATTTTCCCAACGAGCTACATATTCTTTTAAACTATATTCTTTTTTTACTGGATCACCATTAAGTAGTTCTTTAGCAACTGTTTTAAGTGCTCCACCAAAATTTGAAGGGTAGCTGATAGTTTTAATATATTCTGTCTGATTTTCTCCTTTAACAACTCTTTCGAATACTGTATATCCACCTGATTGAGATTTAGAGATAAAAAATGGTTCCATAGCAGGATCTTTTATTATAGTATCGCCTGCAGGTATTGAGTCTGGGTTTCGTAACATTTATGATAAAATTAATTCGGTTAATTCTTCTTTAGATAATCTTCCTTCTTTAGTAATCCTACTTCCATCTTCTTTAATGAGAACTGTAGCAGGTACTGAGTCTATTTTAAACTCATTAGCTAGACCTTTAGTATCTTTATCTATATCAACATCATAGAAATCTACTTGGTCATCATAACTTGGAATTACTTTATTCCAGGTCTTTCCGTAAATTTTACATGGTCCACACCATGTAGCATAAAACTTAATTACTTTTTTTGCCGCCATAACGATTGTTTACTTTTTTATAATGATCTGCTTTTGAAAATTTGCGTTCTTTCTTAGAATCGTTACTACCTGTTGAACGAGTAGCTAACCACTCTTTAAGTTGTGTAATCCTTTGCTTTGCACTGTTTTTTGACATATATCTTATTTTATATTAATATACGAAAAAAATTTAATACCATCAACTAAATCTAGCGTAAAATTGATCAGATCCTGTAAAAGTATTAAGTTCTATAGATAATGGATTTGAAGAAGTCCATAGTGTTCCACCTGTATCAGAGTTGTACCAGCCGTCAAATGTTTCCGGATAGGTAGGAGTAGCTTGTATGGTAAATAATGTGAAGTCGTTAAAGTTAACTGACTGTGAAATAGCAGATGTAGTAGGTCCATCAGAAACAGGAAAAGTAATTGATACTGTACTTGTACTGCTAACAGAATGTACGTCGAAGTACCTAGTAGCAGGATTAGATGATCCTATAACTGATAAGCTAGCAGTAGTTCCATTGCAATTACCACTAGTACATTTAGCCCAGTAGGTAGAATATGAATCCGGCAGATTATCGATCTGTAAAGTACCTGATCCGGTAAGTGCAGATGCTGATATAGTAGTAAGTAAGTTACTAGCCGTTATAGAAGTATGATAAATTTCTAAAACTGTTAAGTCAAATCCTAAAGAACCTGATTCCGATATAAGAATACTCTTGCTCATGTATATAAATAGTTAACCATCACAACTTAAACAGTCAGTATCTGTTCTACTTCCAATGTCTCCGTTAATTACTGAGTCTGTTCTTAGATAATATAAGGTTTTTATTCCTAATCTCCAAGCTGTTTGATGGACTTCGTTAATAAATTTAGGACTATCTGTTGGATCGAATGCTAAGTTAAGTGATTGTGTTTGATCAATATATTTTTGTCTAGCTGCTGCTTGTTCTACTAATTGCAGTTGGTTTATTTCAGCAAACGTTAAAAATATAGGTTTGTCCTCTGCAGGCATTACATCTTCAGGTAGGTTAGCAATACTTCCTCTGTCTTTCATTATAGTATCCCATACTTCCTCTGTATTGGCACCTCTTTCATCTAAGTAAGTCTCTAATGCTGAATTTTTACGAATAAAAGTACCTTTTGCTGAATTAAATGTATAGATGTTAGCAGGAACTGGTTCAATACCGGCTGATACTCCTCCTGCTATAGTACTATTAGAAACTGTTGGAGCAATTGCTAGTAAGTGACTATTTCTCATGCCAGTACCCTTACACCATACAGGTTCTCCGTACTCTTCTGCAAGTTGTCTTGAAGCATTTTCTGCTTTTACCCTAATATCTGAAAATATTTGATGGGTAAGTGATGTAGCTCTGATTGATGCGAAAGGTATTCTTTCGTTCTGTAAGAATGTATGCCATCCTAACACTCCTAAACCGATAGCTCTACCTTTTTTAGCAGATCTATGTGCTCTTATTAACGAATCTCTTCCAGAAGTTTTTGCTAAGAACTCTTCTAACACTCCATCTAAAAAATATATTGCGGTTTCTACTAGGTCCGTGTTTTTCCATTCATGCCATTTAGTAAGGTTAATAGATGACAAACAGCAAATGAAAGAGTGCTCTTCATCTGTATGTAAAGTGATTTCTGAACAGATATTAGTCATACTAACATCCAAATTATTCTTTTTATATGCAGGTGGATTAGCATTATTAACTGTATCCTTATACATAATATAAGGCTCTCCAGTCTCTACTCTAGACTTAAGTATTTTAACCCATAATTCCATTGCCTCAGCGTCTCTATGCTCTAGTTTTTGCATAAAGTTATCATCCACTACAACGCATTGATGTAAGTTTAGACACTGTCTATTAGGGTCTCCTTTAGGGCGTCTTATCTCTAGAAATTCACTTATGTCTGGATGGTTAATGTCTAAGTTTACTGATGCTGCTCCTCTTCTAACTGCTCCTTGATTAGTAGCTATAATAGTAGAGTCGTATATCTTAGCCCAAGGTACTATACCTTCTGACTGACCCATATCATCTTTACCTATTTTGTTACCTCTACCTCTAACTTTAGATAATCCTATACCAACTCCACCACCGAGGGAAGTCAGCCTCATTAACTCTGCGTTAGTAAGGCCGATTCCTCTTATAGAGTCTGGGGTATCTATCCCAAAACAAGAGATGGGCAATCCTCTATCGGTTCCTGTATTAGACAGGACGGGGGAGGCTAAGTTCAACCAACCTTTCCACATATAACGAAAAAACTTATTCGCTAAATCAGGTCGATCTAATCTGTGTGCTATCCTATTAGCTACCCTTCGATAAGCTAATTTTGGAGTTTCATCTGGCATTAAATATCCTTTTGAGATAGTTGCAATCGAAACTTCATTCATCCATTCTGGGTAATCCTTACCGGCTTCCCAGCTGCTGGTATCTACTATATGTGACATAACCTTTATATTAAAATGCGTTTGACCAATCTAAGTGACCTTTACTGTAGTTTGTTACTCTACTTGCAAAGAAATCTGTTTGTTGTTTTCCAGCGATAACTGCATCAAACCATTTCATAGTTTTTAATGCTCCTTTATCGATTTCTTCAGCAGGTATAATAGGACTTAATCCTAAATCTGCCATTTTTGTATTTACTCTATGACGAATAAAGTTTTTTAATTCGTCTTTAGTTAAGTTTTCAAGATCACCCATTTCAAATATCTTATCGATAAAATCAAACTCTAACTGCAATGCAGTAACTGCTGCTTCATTTATATCACCTATAAGTTCTGGAGTCTTAAATTCTGGATGTTCTTTCATAAGAGTTCTAAACAACCAGCATCCTGCTTCTGAGTGAAGACTTTCGTCTCTAACTGACCATTCTACTATCTGTCCTACTCCTTTGAGTTTATTTCTCATCTTAAAAGATAATAAAACTGCAAAAGAACTAAATAAATTTACACCTTCTGTAAATGCTGAAAATATAGCTAATGATTTAGCTCTGTCATGCCAGTTAGGTTCACCGTTATGACCATCTCTAACATCCATTAGATTCTCTATCTTAGCCATAGTAGCTTCGTCCTCCATAAACTCTGCAAAATTGTCTAAACCTAACTGCTCATTTAATAATGAATAAGCTTCAGCATGAATCGTTTCTGAAGAGCCTAAAGTAGTCCCCATCATAATAACTTCTGGTTTCCTAAACCATTTTGTTACTAGTGTTGACCAGTAATCGTTTACTACTGTCTCAGTTTGAGCAAAGCCTTTTAAAATACCTCCTACTACATTTTTTTCATGAGGTTTCATATTGGATTTCCAATCAGTTACGTCTTGTGCCATTGGTACTTCTGTATGTAACCAGTGTGCTTGTTGTTGCTTTAACCAGTAGTCGTATGCTTTAGGGTATTCGAAGGGCTTGTACACTACTCTTTCATTTAATAGACTCATATATTTTTATATATTGTTATTGATGTTAGACAAGAAGACCCGTTGGAGAAATCCTTCGGGCATAGTAATAAATAGAATATATATTCAATATTCTTAAAAAAATTATGCATTAAATTCTTCTTGAGGTATTTTACGGGACATTTTAGCTGCATGCTCTTTCTTTTTAAGTTCGAATTGGATTTCTTCACTAGTTGTAGTAATTAAATCAGCAGCTTCAGCTTTGCCTTCGAAAGTAATGTGTCCATTATTAGTATCCATTTTAACATTATAAGTCATACCGTCTTGTCCATAACGGTTTTTCATTACATGTACTCTTCCTGTACCTAAAACTTTATCTTCTTTTTGTCTTGATAGGGAAATACATATATCTGCTACCATCATTTTATCATAACTGCCAGCTGCCTTATCTCCTTCTATTACATTATCTCTAGCTCCCATTCTATTAACCTGAGAAGGTGTTAATATTGGTATCTTTAAGTCTTTTGCTAATCCTTTAGTAGCTATAAATACATCATCTATTTCATCTTTTCTTTCAAACGATTTTCCTCTAGAAGGAGCTCTTAAATAATCTACATAATCAATAATAACGAGATCCGGCTTATGATCCATATCCATACACTTCTGGATATGTGACTTAACTGTATTGACAGTAGCTCCTTTTGGAGGGTATTCTTTTACTATAAGCTTACCTTTAAGATTATCTACGTATGTTTGGACTTCCTTACGGTGTTTATTAACTTCATCAATAGAGTACCCTGTAAAGTAGCAATCAAATCTTTTACCCACATAGTCCTCTCCGAGCTCGAGCGTATAGTAATTAACTTTATAACCAAGAGAGACAGCATGAGCAGCAATAGCAACCATACACCATGACTTACCGCCACCAGGGTTACCAAAAACAATACCCAAATCGCCAGGTCCGAATCCACCTTGAATACCATCATTAAAAATAGGCCAAGGAGAAGGAATGGTAGGACGGTAATCAGTTCTATACCTAGTTTCAACATCTTTATTATACTCATGTCCAATATTTTTATCCATACCTGCTTTCATAGCTTTTTCTACTTGATTTCTAATACCATCGAAGTCTCCTTCTTTAAGTAGATCGGCTGAGTTTAGTATAGCGTTTTTCATTTCTTGATTCTTACAGAAAGTTTGAAACTCCTCCTGTACATATTCTAAATCGTCTTGTGTAGCTTCGTATGAGTTTCTTAACTCCTCTTTAAGTGCTACTTGAAGTATTTCGTTTTCTAGCTTTTGAAGTTCAACTTTAAGAACATCCATAGTTATGTTAGTATGATACTTATCAAAATACTCACATATCTGCTTAATTATCCATTTATGAGAATCAGCATCAAAATAGTGATCATGTAATACATCTCTAACGTTTAATAAAAACTTTTTATCAGTTAGTAGAGATCCTAAGACCTTTAACTGAAACCCTTTCCCGTACTGCTGTAAACTCTTTAATGTCATTTAAAACCTTTGTTATAATATAATTACTTTTTACCTAACAACCAACTGCTTGATTGTATTTTATCTCCTAAGCCATCAATTAGTTCTATGTTGAACTGTTTGCATATATTTGCTTCAGGTATAGTCTCGTTATTTTGATCGCCACCGTTTGCAAAAGCAAGTTTAACTGAGCTATAAAATTTATCCACCATTACTTTTAGTGTAGCGTTTTGAGTAGAATCTTTATCAATAGAAATCCAGGCCATATCAACTATAGATAATGATCTAATAATACGTATTCTTTCATCTTCATCTTGAAAGAATTTAGAACCTTTCATCTCCCTTTGTTTATCGTTATTTACTATTACAATAAGTAAATCACCTATTTCTTTAGCTTTTTCAAATAAATCTAAATGACCCTTATGTAGAGGATTAAAGTACCCGCTAACTATTATTGCTTTTTTCATAACTTTCTGCTATTAATTTTTTAAATTTAGTTGTGCTCCATCCGTGATCTCTGTTCAGATAGTGAATTGGTATTTTTAAATCGTCTCCAGTAAAAGGTTTATCTATATAATCATCTCCTAAAAACCTAATATCAAATTCTCCTACTTTAAGTAAATCGTATAACTGTTCCTCATATGTATACCTTATAACATCATCAACATCTCCTAAAGCCATCAGTATATCTTTTCTTTCATCTGGTGAAAGGACAGGTTTGAGTTTATTTGGTCTTTCAATAGAAGGGTCAGTATGTAATAGTACTACTAATACAACACAATTTTTTTTCATCTCAGTAAACATTTTAATGTATCCTGGATGTATTACGTCAAAATTACCTGCTATAACTCCTTTAATCATATTTCCAAAAAACTTGAAGTAACACTATAACAAGTGCTAGTATTAATATTATTCCAGTTTTCATATTTACTCCTTCTTTCATAAAGATGTATGTGAGTAGAGTAAAACTAAATATACCGGTTGCGAATCCTAATAATCTAGAAGGCCATAGTTTACCATCAAATGCTTCTACTATATATGTAGTACCGTATATGTAACTCATACCGACAGGGATACCCATCAAGGCTGCAACCCAAAAAGGGTTCTCTTTAACCCAAGTATTGAGAAACTGTCCATTAGTTTGAAACCAAGACAAAGCTTGAGCAATTAAAAATAAAAATACTCCTATAAATAGTGTTTTGTAGTTCATGATACAGTAGTTAATCTTCTAAAGTTTTCTAGCCATCCTTCAGTATTTTTAGTAATTCCTTCTATCTTGTCTTGATCTAGTGAATGAAGGAAAGCACCGGTCTGCAAATCAGGTACTGGTGAGTTAAGTACTTCGTTCACATATTCTTTTTCTTTATCGTCTAAAGCTGTAATGTGTAGATCCATAAGTTCGAAGTTAGTTTCAACTTTTCTCCAATTATGAATAATTTTAGCGAAAATCTTTTTGCCGTCTAATTTTTCTTCTGCTACTTTGTAAACATATTCAAGATTAGTTTTTTCAGTAAGTAGTTTAGGAAATTCAGCAACAATAGTCTTAATACCTAATCCTTTGACTCCTTGAAGATTATCAGAGTTATCACCAGTTAATGCTTTTACTATATTGTAATTTTCTGGTAATACCTTTAGTTCTTGGAATATATTATCTTTTGTAAAGGTTTTCTTTTTAACTGGTGCATATACCTCTATAGTATCGTCAACAAGCTGTAAAAAGTCTTTATCTGATGAAACAATAGTACATTTTTTTACGTTTGAGGTAGAAGCTTTTTTTGCAATCCAAGCCATTATATCATCAGCTTCTAACTTATCCATCACTAACTGATGAACAGGAAGACAGTCTAGGTAATCTTGAGTTCTATATAACTGTCCTATTAATGCTTCAGTCTCTTCCTCTTTAGTATCGTACAGCCCCCAGTGAGTAATCCTACTTGTAGCACGCTGTGCTTTATAATTAGGATCAATATTTTTTCTATTAGCGGAACCTCCTTTACCGTCCCATACTATTATCACTCTGGTAGGATCAAATATACGAGTAACGTACCCTAAGGAACGAAGAAACCCTACCAGGCCACCAATATGGGCGCCTGATGGGTTCATCGCTTTGAGCAGCGAAAAAGACCTTATTAAGGTATTCATCGCATCAACGACTAAAATGTGGTCGTTTAATGCTCGGGGAGGGGTTTCCTTTAAGTTTTTTATTATATCTTTATATGACATCTATATGAGAGAACGTTTTTGTTCTATATTTTTATGTATCCAGCCAACTATTACAAATCTTTTACCTTGTTCTACTGGTTTTACCCCATGGTATTCAGAGCTGTTAAATATAAGAGCTTTACCTGTTTTTAATTCTACTACTTTATCTTCTAAGAAGAATTGACCTCCTTCATACTCACCCACATTGAGAGGTATAGAAAAAGAATATATTCGATTATTAAGATGATTAGAATCTTTGTGTTTATTATACTTACCTCCTGGAGTATATTTAAGTAAGACTAGTTCTTTAAGCAACCCTAATTGATTAGTATGTTTATTAATAGTATCAAAAATTAACTTATCTTGAAGTATTGATACTTCTTCTACTATTCTATATTGAGTAACTTTTTTTTTATTTCGTCTACCTAAAGCTCCAGGAGTCCATGCTGTATTAATAGCATATCTTTCTAGTATAGCAGTACATTCTTCTTTAGAAAAAATTTGTACTTGATCAAACACTAATCTAAAATATTAGGAGTAATAGGAGTTTCTTCTAAATCTCCTTCTTCAATTAAATCGAAGTCTACTGATCCTACTAATTTTAGCCAATGATCTTTATGTGCATCTTTGTATTTATCTATATCTCTCTTATCATCAGCTATAAAACCATGAGGTGTCATTACTATTCTACCTCTTGACTGTACTCCGCCGATATGATTCTTCTCTACTTGAACGTTAGTACGTTTAGCAAACTCTACCTGCATACCAGCTTTGATAGCTTTAATCTTAGACGTACCTGGATTAGTTATGTTACCAAAAGTAACTACTAAAGTAGCATCGTACCACATAGACATTCCACCTTTGTTCTGAAGCTTAGGTTGTCCCATAGGCGATTCAGGTTTCATAGTCCATACTTTATTAATAGCTACTAACGTATTAGTATAGGGTGAGTTCTCTTTTCTAGATAATAGAATCTTTTGATTAAGGTTATTACCAAACTGAGTAGACATTGCACCTGCATTCCATTCATTATTGTTCTTATTAGAACGTACTGAGAGATCACAAGGTACAGAGCCAATACTATCCCAGAAGAAACACATATCATAAGGTAAGTTACCTTTAGCCTGCTCATCCATTAAGTCAGCAATATAAACTGCTACTTCTTCAATAGTATTAAGTATACCTCTATCTGCGTATAAGAAATGACCTTCGTAGTCAACAACTGTACCATTAGCATCAGTTACTTCTTCAAACTCTAGACCCATCTCTTTAGCATGCTCCCAAGACCATTTCATCTCAGTTACAATAAAGACTGGTAGTATACCTTGTTTTTGAGCATTCACCGCAGCTTCTATCAGAGCAGTAGTCTTTCCTGTATCACTATGTCCACGTAGTAGAGTGATATGTCCGGTAGGAATACCAGGTAAGGAAGTAATATCTTGAAAAGCTTTAGAAAGCGGTATCCATCCTTGCTCCTTAAACTTTACAGAAGCATTAGCAAAACCTTTCTTTTTCTTAAAATTACCTAAATTAAACGACTTACGTACAGCAGCGGTCGCTTTAGCTTGTGTATCTTCTTTTTTCGCCATTATTCATTGAATAGATCATCAAACTTACTAACTGTATCTTGGTTTCCTGCTGTTGCTGTTTCTAACGTAAAGTCAGTTTTAGGTGAAGCAACTTCAGCTCCTGCAGCTGGTAGATCTTCTTCCGTGGTAGCAGTAGGATCTAAATACTTTTGCAGTTGCTTTTTGACGAAATCATACTGCATAGGTTTGTGAACTTCCATAGGATCTGGTTGCTCTTTCAACCAAGACTCTACTTGTGTAGTATTATCCGATAATTCAGTTTGTTTAGGTTTAATTCTAACACTAGTCTGAGGGTAAGGGTTACCTTGTACCTGCTCTACGACTAGGTCCCATCCGTTAATAACGTCTGTAATATCCCCGATATCTTCATCGGCGATCAAAGCAAGTAATGCTTTATAGATAGTAATACCGAATCCCCATAGTCTAACTCCTTTATCTTCTTCACCTCTAATTATTACGGGAGCAAAGATTCTAGTTTTAGGGTTAAGTTTACCAGCTAGAGACCAGTTGTCTTTATCTGATGTCTTTTTTAATTCGTTTACAAATTCTTCGATAGGGTCTTGTTTACCGAAGTTTGACAATGCAACCATTGGTCGATCTCCTACTCCATAATGAAATTTGAGCTCTTTGAATGGCATTGTCGGATCAAAAGCAGAAGGTACTAATCGTACAGTTTGCTTACCTAGTTCAGGTTTCCAAAATATTTTGGTGTAGTCAGTTTTTTCTCTATCCTGACCATTAGAGTTTAAGGCATCTAGTTTAGCCTTGATTGCATTTAAGTCCATATAACTGTTTTTAATTTATAACTTTATAATAATATAAGAATAAAAAACTTAACTGGCAACTAAAAATAAATTATTTTACTGAATTTCAATTATCTTAAATAACTTAGTATTGATTCTTTTAAGTTCAGAACCTTTAGTTAATAAGACACAGTTTCTAAAGTCAGGCCAGTTAATTCTATAAGTAGTATCAAGTACTCCTCCGTTAAGCTCTTTAATAAGAGTATTAAGAGCATTAATAGTATAGAGGGTATTGGATTCCTTTTTACGGTGAACCAATATTGTGTTAGGAAGAAAACTAGATACATTGCCGAAATCGACATTATATGTTAGTATATACTCGTCCTGGCTTTTAGAATAAAGTATAAATATTTTATTGTAAATAATATTGTATTTATCCTTAATAACCTCGAGTACAGTATCTAATTCATCTCCTGTTGCAAATGTACAGAATAGTTTATTACTCATATCTTCAAATAGTCCTATAGGGTCAAAATCATAATCGAAACCTAATTTTTCTTGAATGGTATTCATTCTAATATAAATATGAAGTTAGTTTATAAAACTAAACTGTTAGAGTATTTAAATTTTATTGGATATTTACTACCAGTTTCCAATATCTCCTGTATATCTTCTAATGTTTCCTTACCGTCTTCCTTACTGAAGTCAAATAAGATAGCATCGTATGTGTATAAGGCAACTTTAGTTTTTTTATTATCAAGATACCTTAGTACTTCTTTTAATATAAGAATATTTCTCGAAGTCTCTAACGATTGCATGATATAATTCATTAATTTTTGAGGATTCATGTCTATAAGCTTTTTGCTAAAGCTTTTTTTACTAATAGGCGCCATAACTCTTCCGTTTTCTTCGAATTCTTTCCATAATTTATCGATAAAAGCCTTAATTTTTGTGAACACCTCAAGGTGAGCCCATTTTTCGGGTATCTTTCCATAAATTGCGTGAAAGTTAATTTGTTTTGCTTTATCATATTCATCTTCTGTGATTTCCTCTTTATTAAAGTACTGTTTAGCTAGCTGCTTATGAGCTGATTCGTCTGATAGAGGGTATCCGATCTGCTCACAAAGTAAACGCAGGTGATAACCATCAAAATCCAGCTCAACAAAGTAGTCATTGGTGGGTTTGAAACATTTACGGTGTTGTTCACTCTTAGGTATAGCAGCGAAGTTAACGCTATTAAAAGCATTAGTAGGTCTAGATGTGACATTGTATAAATTGTATTGAGTTAAAACTTTATTATCTACTGTATTGAAAAGAGGATTTCTAGGAGTAAACATCTTCTTAAACTCTTCGTAGAATATTCCTATTCCATGTTGCTCCAGTAAAAAAAACACATTAGTAGCAGTTTTATTATAAAATTCAAATCCAGATGGTATATCTATTTTTATATAATTTTTAACTTGAGAATATATTTTCTCACAACTCTCATAAAGTTTACTTAACGGAATTGCCGTATTAATATCCTTTTGAGAATTAAATTTATTGTAAAAATAATTTAGAGTTACATTTTCTCTAGAGTATTCTAATTTATCGTAATTAGTCATAGAGTAAAGTAAGGATATATCTATAGCATCCTGTAAGTTAAAGTGATATAGCAAGTTTTTCTTGTTTAAAGTATATAGTTTACTTGCAGAAGAAAGAATGCGGTAGATACGGTCTTTTGAAACGTTGAGTCCTTCACTATGATCTATAGGTACTATATAACCGTGTTCTGAATCAATAAGTCTAATGTAAACTGCTACAGTAGAAGTAAGCTTAGGATGATATAGATCGTTTGTTGATATAACATCAACATACAGACCTAGTCTAGCTAATCTTTCTAAGTTTTCTAACTTACTATCTTCTTCTACTATATAAAACACTTATATAACCTTTTTAGTAATATAAGATAAAAAGTATTAATAGCAAACTATTTCTTAATGTATTCTAATTTTTGGTGAAAATTACTAGTATGATTGTTACCCACCATAGGACCTAGTATAGGATGTATATGATAAGGACCGCTGTAAGGAGTGTTGGTACCGGCATATAAAAATATTCCAGGTTCAGCAGCTAAATTCTCTTGTATTATTCTACTCGATAATTTATTAAGGTTAGTAAACTGTTCAGTATTATTCTTTACTGTAAGGCTTAAACCAGGCATTTGTTTTTCTAGTTCCTTTAAAGTATTTTCATTTTTTACTTTAGAGTTTAAATTTGAATATCCTTTTATAGTATCCTGTTCCTCTTTTAATTCCCAATCCAGTTTAATAGTATTAACGTAAAGTTTATCTTTTTTATTTTCAGCTAAGTAACTATCTTTGGTTAATTCTATAATTTTACCGTTTCTATTATCCTTAGCAAAATATCTTTTCATCTTACCTTTTTCTATTTCCTTGTCAGTAGGATATATAGCTTGATTGATAAACTTAGCTTCTGGTTTTGCTGGAACATTGTATATTAAAGGAATAGAGTTCCTTGTAATTTTACTTCCTTTAAAGTAATTACCTTTATAGTCTCTGACATACGCACCGGTGTACCTTAATCCAGTATCTGGATCAGTTAATGTTCCTTCTATTTCTCCTCCGGCTTTTTGTTTAAATTTAGGTAAATACATTATTATACGCTATAAAATTGAGTTTTTATGGTTGTGTACCATTTGTTGTCTGATCCTATTTCATTTTCTAACCCTGTAATAATATAACCGTACTCATCATATTTTTTTGGTAGTATACCTTTAGGAATTTTAAATGATAATCCAACTTTAAATCCTGTGATACCAAGCATTTTGATAGTCAATTCTACAGGAATTACTCCTGGTATTATAACTTTTCCTTTTTTTACCTTGAGATTCTCTCTGTATAGACGTTTTATATATGCGGTTGCAGGTAACTTCATAGCTTGCCAAGTATCTGATAAATAGTCGGCATCCCATTCATTAAAATCTTTATATACTTCTGTAAGGTCCTCTATGAAAGATTCAAATCTTTTCTCTTGTTCACTAGTATCTGTTTCATCTCTGGTAGGAGATTTAACTGGCATATGTCTATCAACTGCTCCCATATTCCATTTAAGGATAGTAGATACATTATCAGTATAATTACCTGAACTACCTTGAGCAGCTATAGAAATTTGTGATGCTATTTGAGATGAAATTTTACTCGATAAATTTATATCTACTATAGTACTAGATAAACCTGTTAATTGAAAAGTTGGTATATTTTTAGGATCAGGGTTTTTCCTATCTACAATCACATGAGTAGCTCCATCTTCTAAAGTACTAATATCCAACTCATTTATATCTCCAAATGCTGTATTTATACCCTGTAGTATACCCCTAATAACATCTAAAACTCCTATACCATCTTGGTCAGCTGAGTCAATAACAGAATCTAACTGTGCTCTAACAAAATGGGTAGAGACCATAATATTACCTATTTTGTCAGCTCCTCCTTGGCTACTAGCAAAACTAGCCATTTTAGAATGTAAATCTTTTTTTTCTATAAAAAATTTAGAAGTTTCTCCAGAAGGTATTTCAGGTTTAACAGCTACTAAAGGATCAAGTGAAAAATGTTCAGGAAATGTTAAGTATGTATTTTCATTAAAAATTAAAAATTTCGAAAATTCACCTTTGGTTTTCGGATCTTTTAATGCTACAAAAGTATTAAAAATATCTAAAACAGTATAGAGAGGTATATACCTTAAATCTATAGCATCTTCATTTAACCAGTAAGCATATTTTCCATCTGCTATGTCAAGAGTATACCCGAAAGCTTTAAAATCTCTTTCTAACAAATCACCTAAGCCTCTTGGTTGCCAAAAATTCCATGCTTCTCTTCCTTCTATTTCAGGGCCATTTTTCTTTTCTAAAGCAGTAAAACCTGAATGCCAAATAGATTTTCTCTCTTTTTTGGTTTCTTCAATTTCTTCTTCTGTTTTTTCTATATGATCTTCTTGGTTACCTGTCTTTATAGAATCTAAAACAGCTCCTCTAGATATAATACGGACTGAGCAATCATAACCTCCGTCAGATCTATAACTCCAACTGAAGTTAGTAACAAAACCAAACATACCATCATAGTTGAAACTAAGTTCTTTTCGTTTTGCTGCTATCAGCTCATCTATTTTTTTAGGTGTAGAATCCTTAAAAAAAGAATCGTCTTCTATTGTAAAATTAGTATTATCGGCAATATTACATACACCTTTTCCATCTACAAATACTGAATGTCCCCATTCAAGTAATGCGGTATATCCGGGTCTAAAAAATAAAAGTTCTGCTCTTTCAAGATCATCTAATGTCCATACTACAAAGTCTACTTCAGCTTGTTGGAGAGTACCGTAGGTATTTTTCGATGCTACTTTAAAGTTGGTAATACCGGCCATAGGACGAAAACCTAATTTGTGTAAAGGAAAGTTTTCACCTCTGTCCCAATTGTATGCTTTAGCAGCATTGAAATCAGTACCTAGTTCAACGCCTGATCTAATACCTTGGGTGCTTCCGCCTGCGAAAGCATTTTGGGTTCCTCCCATCAAAACAAACAGTTGGGCTTTTTCGGGGTCTCCAGGTGGAAGCCTCTTTAATCCTTCTTTATCTTGTACAACCTCATTAGCTTCAGCTTCTGAAATTTCATTTATACTAGATCTTAGTTTAACCCAAGCAGTATTTGAATTAATTAAGTTATGTTCACGTGGTGTTTTAGGATTTTTGTGAAGTTTTTCTCTTTGCTCTATTACATCTACTACTTTTTGAGGAACTCCAGAACCAAATGTTTCATTGCTTTTCATTATCTGTTCTTGTTAAGGTTCTCAAAAAGGCCGATAGCATTTGCAGCACTTACTGGAATTCTTAACTGTACTCCTTGTTCTACTATAAGACCATCTTTTTTAGAGTTATTAGCTGACGCTATAACCCACCACAAACTAGAATCACCATAGAATTGTCTTGCAAGAGTATCATACCTATCACCACCAGTAGTAATTATATAAGTATCATCCTCACTTTCAGGTACAGAAGGGTATATAGTATTAGTTCTATATCTTCTACCGTCAGCAGATTTTAATTCTTCTATTTCTTTATATCTTCTAGCCATTTACTTTATAATTCTGAATCTACTCCATCTACTCTGGTTATAATAGCTTGATTTCCATCAGCTTTATATGCAAATCCTCCATTAACATAGTTAGTAGGTTGTCCATTTACAGCAACAACTTTATTTGTAGCTTTATCTATAGTATATGTACCTCCTGAGGAATAAAATTCATATGTCTCTCCTGATGGTTGAGGTTGAGGTTCAGGTTGTTCAGGTTCTGGGAATGTTTTTCTACCTATATAAACTTCTTCTTCCAAATCTATATTTGTTTTTGCTTCGAAATCATGTATTGGTGTAAATGATACACTTACGTTTAATATATGAGGTAATTTTTGAGTTCCCAACCCTTCTTCATCAGTTTCCCAAGAATAATTTTTATCCCAACTTAACCCAACAGAAGATATAAACCCTGTAGTCTTGTCAAGGTAATCTCCTACCTTTAATTGAACTAAGGTACCTCTCATAAAAAACCCACCTTCGTTATATGTAGGTGCAGTACTACCGGCTAATCTATTTAATTTTTTATATAGAGGAATTAACTCGTTTCTAGAGAATGCTGCAAGTTTAAAACCTAAAGATATTTCTCTTTTAAAACCTTGATAGGTGTAAAATTCTTCAGCTCTACCAATGTACTGGGTACCAGACCAATTACCTGTAAAGTCATCTGTAAAGCTATCTAATAATGCTCTAAATTGTATAAATTTATTTTCAGGCAATTCATTTCCAGCTTGAGCTCCTAATATGTTAAAATAGAAAGGAATTAAATCTTTTTTAAGAGTAGATTCGTCATCTTGTTCTGCAAGTGCATTTATTAAGTCAGGACCGCTATTTTCTCTACTTCCCTGGTCCCCCATTGAATACTTAGTCTGTATATATAATGGAGATTGATTATATGTTTTTCCGTCTCTAAGTTGATACTTTAAAAATTCATCTTTTGTAAGTACTGAGAATTTAGTTTTTAATTTTCCTTCTCCGCCTTCTACTTGAAATTCGGTAAGTTTCTGATCTTGAGTTGCTAAATTATCAAAAAATATTTTAGTTTTGAGATTACTATCAGGGTTATCTTCTTTAGCTCTTTGAACATTTTTTACAATAGACCTACCAAGTAAAGGATCACCATTACCGCTTTTTCTTAAATAAGTATCGTCTGGGTTAGATCCTTCAGTGCCTAAGTCTAATTCAGTACCTTCTAGCTTTTCAGTAGACTTATCTTCTACTTCTATAGGTTCGTCTTGATTTGTATTACCTTCTCCCGGCTTTAAAAACGTAGTTTCAGGTTCTGATTGATCAGTTCCTAGATCTAATTCAGTACCTTCTAGCTTTTCAGTAGATTTATCTTCAACAGCTATTGGTTCGTCTTGGCTTGTATTACCTTCTCCAGGTTTAAGTAGCTTAGATGAAGGTTCTTCTCCTTCAGTTCCTAAGTCTAATTCACTTCCTTCTAATTTTTCAGTAGATGTATCTTCTACATTTATAGGTAAATCCTGATTAGTGTTTCCTTCCCCGGGCTTTAAAAATTTAGATTCTGGGGTAGACTCTGAATCTCCTAACGATAAAGTAGTACCTTCTAATTTTTCTTTAGTAGTATCTTCTACGTCTATAGGTTGTCCTTGACTAGTATTACCTTGTCCTTTCTTAAGAAAAGACGGAACTTTGGGTATTCCTCCTGGAATAGCTGATTCAGCAGCTGATTTCAAATTATCTTTTAGAGACTTAGCATCAGGTATAGATAAATCTTTATTACCTAAGAATGTAGAACCTCTATCTTCTCCAGCTAAGGAAGATACATCCCAAGGACTATCAGGCTGTATAGTATTTGCATTTAAAGGACCAGATGTTGGACCAATCGGATCACCGTTTAGTGCAGACTTTGCACCATTAACTCCTCCTCCTACGCCCATTTCAGCTAAAAACCTACCTATTCCTGTTTCTCTAGGAGCGCCTGACTGTAAGTATCCTGAAGGAACTAATCCTCTTATAAAATGTGTACCTGTACCGTTTACTGGTATTTGTGCTAGAATTGATGCTGTGGATGATACGTTATTAACAGCAGTCTTTAAAGCTTTTTTTCCTACTGCTTTTACAAGTCCTTTAAAATTAAATCCTCCTCCAGGTTTTTTTGCTGCACTACTAAGTTCTTTTAAAGTATCTCCTTGTTGGAGTAGAGCTTGATTACCTTGAAATTTTAATCCTTGTTTACTAGTAAGAAGTTTAGCAAATCTTTCTACATCAGTTAATCTAGAATTAATTTGATTATACTGAAATCCTTCTTTTTTGTCAATAAAAGAGTCATTAGTGTTAGAATCACTATTTTTCAATGAACGGTATTTGTCCATTGAGCCTAAATTATACTCTCTTAATATACCCATTTATTTTAGAAAGATGCTCCTTCGGGTGCGTTTTCTCTATAAGTTCCTAAAGCAGGTTTTTTACCGTCTAAGTCTAAACTAGATGGCTTTGCTTCAATATCTGGAGTGTCATTAATAGAAGATGCGAAATGTAGAGTTGAAGTTGGTAGTGCTGCACCTCTTTGATCCGGAGTTTCCCCTTTGAGTCCGTGTATTGAACTAATTTGTTTTTTTAAAATTCCCATAATATTAAATTTATTGTTTGTATATAAATATCTAGTATTTTACCCTTGTCTAGGATTTTCTTGAGTCATTTGCATAGACATTTGATTACCGTTCATATATACTTTAGTAACTCTGTCTTGTTCTACTGCTGAGATTAATCTATCTACTCTAGCTAACAGTTCTTGGTTTTCTCCTTCTCCACTGTCCCCTGCTAGACTGGTAATCATTTCGCCTATAGCTCCTACTCCACTTGCTGCTACTCCTGCTACTGCTGCTTTTACTGTGAAGTCTTGTAAATTATCTAATTTATCAACTTCTAATGTCTTTAAAGCTTCAGATAATTTTGCAACACCAGCAGCCATTTTTTCCATACCGTTTCCTGCATTAAGTAATCCTGGTCCCATTAAAGCAATTGCACCTAACATTCCTATAGCAGGTAGTGCAGTAAATATAGATGCTGATAATACAGTTAACCCGCCTGCAAGTGATATAAAAGATAACCCCATTACTCCCATTGCGAATGCTTTTTCTAAAGTAATCTTATCCAACATCATTGATATTGCTCCACCCACGGCAGTTACTATATTTGCAATTCCATCAAATGCAGCCTTGATTGCTAAACCAAATGCATAGATTGCTGGTGATGCTAAAAGTAATGCTGCTCCAATAGCTAATATAATAGGTATAGCGGGTGCTGCGGCTACGCCAAATGCTCCTAATCCTGCACCGGCGGCTGCGAGGCCTCCTCCTGCAGCGGCTCCAGTAGTTGCTACTGCTGTTTGTGAAGTAGCTAAAGTAGTATTAGCAGCTGACTGACCAACTGTAGCTCCTATATTTGCATATTTAGCAACAGTAGATGCTACTAAAGCAGCTTTTTCTAATATAAATTTACCTATTAAAGTATTCTGTAATACTAATCCAGCTTTTTTTACAGTATTAGATATAAACTCAGCAGCATTATTAGCCTTTTTAGCAATAGCAGCTCTCATTGTCACTGCTGTTTCTGATGTAGTTAAAGCTATATAAGCTCCTTTTATTGCACTACCGAGTTTTGTAGCTTTATTCGATATAAAGTCAGCTGCATTTTTAGCTCTTTTAGCTATAGTAGCTTTCATCTCAACTGCTGCTTCCGAGGTAGTTAAAGATATATAAGCTCCTTTTAAAGTACTACCAATACCTGTTGCTACATTGTATAATTTCTGAGCAACTATATTTTGAGTTAAAGCTTTTTTAACTCCACCTAAACTTATTTGAAGTAATCCTGCTGCTCTTGCTCCTGCTAAAGCAACTATTCCTATTTTACCAATTGTTGTACTACTAATTAAACCTACTAACTTAGCTGCTGGAGTAATAATAGCAGCTAATGCAGATGCTACATTTCCTACAACATCTAATACGGGAGCAAATGCTTGAGTTAATTTTCCTAATGCTACCTGCATAGTTTCTTGAGCTGCCATTCTTTCATAGTCAGATCTTTCTAGTCCAGTAGCAGCTTTAAGTTGTTCATCAGTCATTTTAGCATCTAAACCTCTATTGTAAGCCATTTTAGCAAGCTGTTCTGTAGATACACCCATAGATTTTGCTAGTGCCTGCTGTTGTATACGGTTCATTTTACCATATTCAGCTACTTCTACTGAGTTTTTAAATAGTTCATTACTTAAACCTGCAAGGTCATTTGATAAAGCTAACTCTCTAGCTTTAGACATGTTAATCTGTTTACCTGTAAGTAACTGAGCTTCTAATTCTGCTTCAATAGAAGATTCAAAGTCCATTAATGAATCTGCGACATTATTTACATCGTCTAGATTCATTCCTAATCTTTTTGCGGCAGTTGCTGCTTCAGCTATTCCGTCAGGAAAGGCTAAAAATGATGCTTTAATATCAAAAGAAGCATCTCCTATATCTTTTAATACTGCATTACCACTTATAGCGGTTTTATTAACTTTATTAAAAGCGTCTACCTGTTCAAATACGTTATCTGCTGTATCACCAACTGATCTTCCTGCTTCTTGAGCTATAATTGCAAGTTCACCTGCTTGATCGGCAGATAATCCTAATAAGTTTTGTAATTCTGCTGCCTCTCCTATTTGCTTAGGGGTAAATATAGCAGCTACGTTTCTTCCTGTTTTATCAGCAAGGTCACTCATGAGCTCCATCTGCTGTACACTAGTAGCTAAGGCATCATTTTGAGCTACAAACTCTGAGGTATTTACTCCTATTTTTTGCTGTAAGTCAGATGCTGCTTTATCAACGCTTAAAAATGCGTCTAGTATTGCTAATGAAAGAGTTAATGGATCAAATAGCGATTTTCTAAATCCTTCACTTAATTTTTTAGCACCTTCTATAGCAATTTGAGTTTTATTAAAGTTTTTCTCAAATATAGGTATTTTAT
>ENA-OSIY01000579-OSIY01000579.1-marine-metagenome-genome-assembly--contig:-NODE-579-length-20453-cov-10.684776_pt1 | contig 20453 bp, 22 predicted proteins | sample MGYA00237884_ERZ534233 | MGnify/ENA primary metagenome ERZ534233 (study PRJEB26412, sample SAMN06343840) | marine metagenome | isolation source: estuarine water | place: USA: Columbia River Estuary... | reverse complement strand
GATTCAAATAATTTAAACTAGATAAACCAGTTGTAATAAATGTAGTTAGTCGATTACCATATAAATCCAAATAAGTTAAACTAGATAAACCAGTTGTAATAAATGACGTTAATCGGTTACTATGTAGATTCAAATAAGTTAGATTAGACATTCCCGATCCATTAAATGTAGTTAGTCGACTACCATATAGATTCAAATAAGTTAGATTAGACATTCCCGATCCATTAAATGTGGTTAGTCGGTTACCATATAGATCCAAATAAGTTAGATTAGACATTCCTGAACCATCAAATGTAGTTAATCGGTTACTTTTTAGATTCAAAGAAGTTAGATTAGACATTCCTGAACCATTAAATGTGGTTAGTCGGTTACCATATAAATCCAAAGAATTTAAACTGGATAACAAAGTTCCATTAAATCCGGTCAATTGGTTACCATATAGATTCAAATAAGTTAGATTAGACATTCCTGAGTCATTAAATGTAGTTAGTCGATTACCATATAGATTCAAATAAGTTAAACCTAAAGTTCCATTAAATTGAGTTATTCGGTTATTTTGTAAATTCAATTTAGTTACAACTCCACTAAATATTCCAGTAGAATCACAAGGTATAATTTCAAATTCACCATTTACATTATCAACTTTTATATTATTTTGTTGACCATTTGTGAATATACTTGAGTCAGTTCCGTTGTGGTTATATTTCCAATATCCAGTAGATGTATTAGCATAAACGTTAATTTTTTGCCCTACGGATTTTGATGTTTTAAATGTTGTTGGTTGGTATAGTAAGTCTACACCAATTAAAGTCCAACCTCTACTAATTAAACTATTATAATCAGATGTTCCAATAGAGGTTCTACCATTTATAGATCTAAAAATACCATCATCAATATTATTAGAATTAAGTTTATTTAATATCGAATTATTTATTGATGATGTTATTGGATTATAAATATTATGATTATTATCTTCTAAATGTAAACTGGACACACTAGTTAAACTCGCTAAACCGGTAAATGAAGATATTAAGTTATTATTCAAACTTAAATAAGTTAAATTGGTCATGCTGGTCGCATCAAATGATGTTAATTGATTATTACTTAATGTTAAATTATCTAAACTAGTAATACTACCACTATTAAACGTTGTTAATCGATTATTACTTAACCATAGTAAATTTAAATTAGACATTCCTGTACAATTAAATGATGATAATTGATTATTATGTATATGTGAAGTAATTAAACTTGATAAGTTTGATCCACTAAATGTTGATAGTTGATTATTATTTAAATATAGTTGAGTTAAATTGGAAATACCAGATCCACTAAATGTTGATAGTTGATTATTATTTAAATATAAAATAGTTAAACTTGATAAGTTTGATCCACTAAATGTTGATAGTTGATTATTATCTAATATTAGTAGAGTTAAATTAGACATTCCTGAAGCATTAAATGTTGATAATAAGTTGTTAGATAAATTCAATTCTGTTAAAAGTCCTAATCCATTTCCATTGGTGAAACTAGTCAATTTGTTGTTAGATAAATTTAAATCAGTTAAACTTGTTAAACCAGTACCATTAAATGTTGTTATTTTTGTGTTTGATATATCTAATTCAGTTAAATTAACTAAGCTTGAACCATCAAATGTCTGTAATGTACTTATATTCCAACCATTCCAACCATTGAAACTTAATTTTCCAAAATTAATGCGTCTAATATCACCGCTAATAAAACTTACTAATGGATTACCATTTAATTCCAAAATAGTTAATTTAACTAAATCAGTACCATTAAATGATGTTAATAAATTATTTTTTAAATATAAATAACCTAAATTAGTTAAACCTGTTCCAGTAAATGATGTTAATCGATTATCATCTAAATATAAACTAGATAAATTAGACAATCCAGTTCCTTTAGTAAAATTAGTTATTGGGTTATTTTCTAAATTCAAATCAGTTAAATTCGATAAACCATTACCATTAAATGATGTTAATTGATTCTGTTTTAAACTCAAAGAAGTTAAATTCGATAGACCAGTACTATTAAATGATGTTAATTGATTCTTCGATAAGTATAACATATCTAAATTCGATAAACCAGTACCATCAAAAGTTGTTAATAGGTTATTATATAAATTTAATCCTGTTAAAGTAGTTAAACCTACAACATTTATAGAAGTCAATTTGTTTCCATCACCGTTTTCATCAAAATCTAAATGTCGAAGACCACCATTAATATCTCCTAGTGAATCATATGCCGTTATCGTAAATTGACCACTTTCATTTGATACTGTTATAGTCTGAGAACCGTCCGAATATAAACTCGAATCTGTACCATTATGGTTATATTTCCAATAACCGGTTGTTGTGTAAACGTCAATCTTTATAGTTTCACCAACTGATTTTGATGTTGTAAATGTTGCGGTGGATGGTGTTGGTGGTGTTACTAAATCAACACCTATTAGACTCCAACCTTTACTAATTAAACTATTATAATCAGCTGTTCCAATAGATGTTCTTCCTCCACTTGAATGAAAAGTACCACCATTAACACTATTTGAATTGATCAAATCTAATATTGAATTATTAAATGATGTACTTGTTAATGATGTATTATTTCCTAATTTCAAAGTAGTTAAACCAGTTAAACCAGTAGCATTAAATGAAGTTAGAGTATTTATATCCCAATATGTAAAATCTAATGTCGTAATTTTACTCATGTCACCACCAATAAATGAAGTTAATTTATTACTATTTAAACTCAAACCAGTTAAATTTACCAAACCAGTGCCATTGAATGATGTTAATTTACAATCATCTAAGAATAGTGTTCCTAAACTAGATAAACCAGTACCTATAAATGAAGTTAATAGATTTTTATTTAATTCTAAATGGGCTAAACTATCTAATCCTACACCACTAAATGATGTTAGTAAATTATCATATAAATGTAAAGTAGTTAAATTTGACATCCCGGTAACACTAAATGATGTTAATAAGTTTTTAGATAAATCAAGACCGGTCAAATTTAAACTACTACCATCAAAAGATGTTACTTCATTACCTGGCTCACCATATTCAGATGATAAACTAACATCGTATATTTCACCATTAATATTACCTTGTGAATCACACGGAAACAGTGTAAATTCACCATCTGCATTTACCACAGGGATATTTACATTTACATGTTGGTTTTGATACACATTAGAATATACACCATTATGATAATATTTCCAATAATTGTCGTATCTGTTGAAAACTCTAATACTTATAGTTTCCCCTACTGCTTTTGATGTTATGAATGTTGGTTGTTGAACTTGAACTACATCAAGCATAATGTTCCATCCTTTACTAACTAAACTATTAACAACAGATTCACTATCATCTGTCCTATAACTTGACAAAAAGGAACCATTAACTAGATTATTAGAATCAAAAAAATTCAATATTGAATCATTATTTTCTGGTGTTATTGTATTAAAATTTCCACTGTTAGGTCCTGATCCAGTTCCGAAGAAAACCACACTCTTCAAACTAGTTAGACCAGTTGGATCGAATGACGTTAATAGATTATTTGATAACCAAGCCGTATCTAAATTAGATAAACCAGTTAAATTAACAGATGTTAGTTGGTTGTCACTTATGTGCAAACCTCGTAATTCAGTCAATGAGACACCATTAAATATTGATAATTGGTTATTATCCAACATTAAATATTCTAAATTAGATAATCCAGTTGTATCGAATGACGTTAATAGATTATTATTCAGACTTAAAAAGGTTATATCAGATAATCCAGTTGTATCAAATGACGTTATGTGATTGCCATCCAAATGTAAAATACCCTTTAATTTAATTCCATTCGGATACGCATGTGCATCTTCATTAGTTGATCCATCTGGTTTACAAGGTATAATAGTAAATTCACCATTTGCATTTGTAATAGTAGCAACAGCAGAAGCATTATCAGTGTACACAATTGAATCAACACCATCATGATTATATTTCCAATGTCCGATATTCATTGTTGAAGGAGTGTAATTTGGCCAAGGAGAGCCAAGTCCAGGTGTTCCGGATGCGGAAATATTTATAGTTTCCCCTACTGATTTTGATGTTATAAATGTTGCCATAATCTTTTATATTTTTTATATTTTTTTATTATACTATAATATATATAAAAACACAAATTTGTAAATTATCTATATTTTTTTATAAAATTATCATCAATATCATCAGATGGTGTTATATCACTAGCTTGTTTATATACACCATCTGATAATAATATTTTAAAATTAGATTTAAACTCAATCTCATAGTCACCAAAATTAAGTATTGTATATTCTACTTTCTCTTTGGTTATTTCCATTTGTTTTTTTATTTCTTCTCTTTTTCTACCTCTTATCTCACCATCAATATAAAAGAATTCTTTTTCTTTTATTTCTTCTGTTAGTTTATTAAAAATTCTTTGACCATTTTCAATTGTATGAAATAATAGTAAAGTATTGTTTGTGCATTTATCAACTAACTTTTTAATAAAGTCTAATCTTTTATCAGATTGATGTATGTATCTTTTTTCAAAGTCAAAAGCTGCTTTACCATCACCACCTTTTCTAACTATTTTTAGATTCTCAGCAAATTGTGCATCATTGTGATTTAATAATACAACTCTGATATCCATTGGTGTGATAATACCTTTCTTTTTTAACTCATCTGCGCTAACCTCAGTTATCTTTGGTCCTAATACTGATTGTATTGTTAATATCTCACAAGAATCATCTAATGGAAAGGTACCAGATACACCAAATCTACAATAAGCATGTTTAAACGTACTTTGTAATATAGTTGTGATTGTTTTTGCTTTAGCTCCGTGAGCCTCATCAGTCGCAATTGTATGAAATTGTTCAAAGAAATCTTTTGGCCATTTTTCAAGTGATTGATATGTACCAATATAAATGTTTGGATTTTCTGTTCCTGAAAATTTTCTTGGTCTATCAGACATCACTTCTTCTACTCTTGTTACACACGGTATATGTCCTGATGATAATTCTGTTGTATTCTTTTCCTTCATTTCAAGAAGGTTATTTATACCATAATTATATTCAATTATGTTATCATAAAATTGGGTTACAAGTGTAATAGAAGGTACTATAATAAGTATTTTAGCGTCTTTATCTATGTTTTTAAACGTATAAAACATAACTATTGATATTATCAAAGATTTACCACCTGATGTAGCAACTTCCGCCATACAATATCTATTTTTCAATATCTTATAAGCGGCTTCTATTTGGTGATCATATGGTGTAAATGTTACCCATTCACCTTCTTTTGTCTTAACCTTATGAGTTTTAAAGAACTCTTTACAAAAATCTTGTACTTTTTCTAAAGTAATATCTCTATTTATTGGAAAGTCTTCTTTGTTTTCAATTTGAAATGGAACTTCAATTTCCTTACAACCGATGTAAGCTTCTTTCCAAAGTCCTAAGTTTATTCTACCATTCTTAAAGAAACTTATATTACCATCCCAGATACCAACTTTTACTAAAGGATGAAATTTCCAACCTTTAGCTTTTCTCGTAAGCCATAAGTTCATTTGATGGTATTCAATTCGAGTTGCATCTGATACAACCAATTCCTCTGTTTCTTTATCGTACCTAAACTTCATTTCATGTTATATATATAAAAAAAAAATTGTTTACAAATATTTAAAATATTTAAAATTTTAAGGTTTTTTATAGAGGGTAGTGTCTATATCATTATATATATAAAAAAATAAATAAAATTATGGAATTAATATCATGGTTTAAAGGTCTTTTTGGATCTAAAGAAACAGTAACAGAAGTAACACATAAAGTTGAGCACGTTGCTGAAGTAGTTGAAGCTAAATCTGAAAAAACTGAAGAGCCTACTAAAGCTATCGAAGAAAGATTAGCTGAAGTTGCTAAAGAAGAAAAGGTAACTGCTAAAGAAATAAAAGCTAAAGTTAGAAAGTCTACTCCTAAAGTAGTTGCTGAAACTGAAGTGAAAGTTGAAGAAGTAAAGAAACCTAAAACTCGTAGAAAACCGGCTCAAAAGAAACCAAAAGCTGAGTAATCAAAACTCTTTAAAATAAAAAACCCACTCAATTTGAGTGGGTTTTTTTTGTTTATATCTATTAAGATACTAAACTAAATTTTTCAATAATAGTATCAACTATTTCTTGACCAATTCTATCTTGCGCTTCATTAGTAGCAGCTCCGATATGTGGAGTACATATTATTTTAGAATGTGAAAGTAATTCTTTCATTGGATTTGGCTCATTTTCAAATACATCTAAAGCCGCTCCTGCAATTTGTCTATTATCTAAAGCCCAAATTAAATCTTCTTCATTAATTACACCACCTCTTGAAGTATTTATAATTATTGTGTTATCTTTCATCATTTCTAACTCTCTTTTAGTAATTACAGATTGACCATTTGATTGTTTAGGAACATGTAATGAAATATAATCACACTTAGTTAAAATTTCATCAATGTTAGTTGTAGTTTTAATTATTATACAAAGTTGATTTTCTACATTTTGACCATCGGATGTTGTCCAAGGTATTTTTAAATAAACTTTTTCAGTTCTTTCCTCAACATCAACTGCTAAGACTCTCATACCCATACCAATTGCGTATGATGCTAAGGTTTGACCGATTCTACCAAAACCAATGATACCTAAAGTTTTACCTCTCAACTCAACACCAGAACCATATTCTTTTTTAAGTTTATTGAAGTCACCATTCTCAATATTTTTTGAAGAGTTTCCAATAAATCTTGATGTAGCAAACATATTACCAACTACTAATTCAGCTACTGATTGAGATGAAGAAGCGGGTGTGTTAAATACGAATATGCCTTTTTCTTTAGCATACTCAACATCAATGTTATCAACACCAACACCACCTCTACCGATGAATTTGATATTTGGACAAGCATCGATAATATCTTTTCTTACTTTTGTTGCACTTCTTACTAAAATACCTTCATAGTTTTCTTTGTTAATTTTAGTAATTAAATCTTCTTGATTAACTTTATCAGTTATAACAACAAAACCATTTTCTTCTAATTGTTTTTTTGCATCATTAGAGATACCATCATTCGCTAATATTTTCATGTTTTAAATTATTTTTTATTTGTGAGATTGCGGTTTTATAGTGAGTTTCATCTAACTCTGATCCAATAAACTTTCTATTCGTTTTGATACAAGCTCTTGCAGTTGTACCAATGCCAATAAATGGATCATAAATTGTACTACCTTCCGGAAAGTAAATATTTATAAGTTTATTAACTAAGTCTTCTGAAAAAGTTGCTTTTAATTTAGTTTTAACACCATCATTATTTTTAGCTTCAACTAAGTTTACATAGTTTTTATAAAACTTTTGACCAGTCTTTTCATTAATCTTACTTATCTTTTTATTTGTTTTAAAGTCGTGTAAGTGTTTCTTTTTAACTAACACATAAACTTGTTCACATACTCTCGAAAGTTTAGTAGGACTTGTTTGAAAAGGTATTGCTGTTGATTTCTTCCAAGTTATCATATCAGCCAATGTTAAATCTGTTTCTTTATGTATTAAGGTCATCAATAGTGTTGGTAAAATTGGATTTTCATTATGGTAAGAAAGATTGTAACAGATTACGCCTGTGTCTTCCATAATTCTTGAGAATTCTTTAAACTCATTTAATCTAATTTGTAGATATTCTTCTTCCGGAAGTCCATCTGTGTCTGTGTAACCATTATTATAATAAGTATCTTTTCTTTTAGTACTAATATTATAAGGTGGTGATGTGATTATACCAGAAATTGATTTATCACTTATGTTACTCATAGTGATAATATTATTCTCATTAAATATTTTGTTTTCCATCTAATAATTGATCTATTTTTTTATTTCTATTTTCTCTAATTGTTGCTTGTGTATCATCAATAACTGAGAATCTTATTTTGATTGAGTCATCACTTAAATCTTCATATAGATTATAAATAATAATTGATTTAAAATCATAAATATCCTCAGATAAATGATTAGTTAAGTCATCTAAATTATCCATTTTAAATATAGCAGTTGATGTATACTTCGTTAATCCTTGTGAATCTTTATACTCAAAAGATAGAGAATCTGTAATGAAGTGAAATCTTTCCCAAGTTTTATCAAAGAACTTTTGTAATTGAGTTACTTCAATTTTTTGATTTATTAAAGATCTTGATGAAACACCAAGGTTGGTATTTTTACTTATATTATCAAATATAAGTGCTTTTATTCTTTCATCTTTATCTAAATATGATATATCATTCATAGAATTACTTTCTATTTTGTATGATTTCATCAATTAATCCATATTTTTTAGATTCAACAGCAGTCATCCAATAATCTCTCTCACTATCTTTATAAACTTTATCATAAGTCTGTCCGGAATTATCTGATATTATTTCATAAAGTTCTTTTTTAAGTGAGTTTATTTCTTTAGCTTCAATTTCTATATCAGTTGATTGTGAGTATCCAATATAAGAACTCGGTTGATGGATCATTGTTCTACTTCTTTTAAGAGCTTTTCTTTTACCTTTAGTCCCACCACATAAAAGAACTGCTGCCATTGATGCAGCCAATCCAGTATTAACTGTTACAATATCTGGTTTAACAAAATCCATTACATCCAAAAGACCCAATCCTGAATAAACGTCACCACCTCCCGAGCAAATATAGAGTGTTATATCTTCATCACTCATGCTCTCCATATATAACATTTGGGCTTTTATTAAATCGCATAAATAATCATCAACTTCACCTGTTAATAGTATTATTCTTTTTTCTATAAGTTTACCGAAAACATCGCTAGGGTGGTTTGATGGTTCAAAAATACCACTTGAACTTTTTTTATATTTATTTAAGTATTGTCTATTTACATTTTTTTCTTTTGCAAATTTTTCAAAATCGGAAGAATTCTTCATATGATATATATCCTTTATTTTTATAAGTTAAATGTGGGTGTGCTGGTAATATGTTAACATATAACTTTTGTTTTTCTTTATATTCTTTAAGTGTTGTTATGTTTAAGTCATTAATCATTATTTTAGCTTCTTCATAAGATACTATTTTTTTTAATTGATTAGCCACATATCCATTGGAAAGAAAGTCCCCCCATGAAATCCAACCTCTGTTTTTATTCTTATAGAACCTATTTGGTCTATTAGGTATAAAATATGGTACTTTTTTTTCGGATACTAAGATTTTCCAATTCTTTTGACTGTTTATAATTCCTATATTTTTTAGAATCCAATTTTTAGAATCCTCATAACTTAAATAATTTTTTATAACTTCATTATCTTGTATGCTATTTGTTGATAAGAAATCACCCCATGAAATCCAGTTTTCACCAAAGTACTTTTCTGGATTTTTAGGAATTTCTTTAGGAAAAGAAATTAATTTTGAATTAATTCTCCATTTTGTTTCTGAGTTAATATTTAACTTTTTAACAATTTCAACACAATCATTATAACTAATATCATATTTTTTACCACTTCCACCGAGTCCGCCTTTTGAAGTATTTGTTAAATTACTTTTATATTTTTCTATCCAAAATATTTCTCTATTTTGCCATTCATCAACATTCACTTCTTCTATTATAGAAATAACTATTCTATTACCTTCTTTAATAACTTTATTAACCCAGTTATTTTTATGAGTTTTACTTACATTTCTCTGTGAATAGTGTAGTTTTAATCTTTTCTCTAAGTTGATTGTTTTTCCGACATACCTTATAGTTTTGTCAATATCGGTATGAAGACCATAAATATATACTTTTTCCATATTTTATATATTAAATAAACTAAACCACCTACTGAATATCTTTACTTGATATGTTTTAAATGTAGGTTAAAAGTTTAATATATATAATTACCAAAAAATGGTTTGTTAAAAATAATATATACAAAAAACAAAAAATAAAAAAATAATATGGTAACTAAAGTAGAAGTTAACGGATACGAGATTGTAATCGAAGAAAAAGACGGAGTTATCTCTGTTTCTGCAATGAAAGATGATGAAATTATTGAAGAGTTTGAATTAGAAACTGAAGAAGGTCAAGGTGATGATGTTCAAGGTGATGATGTTCAAGATTTTGATGAATTTGGTCAAGATGAAGAAGATGATTTTGATGGTCAAGGACAAGATGATGAAGATTTTGATTCTCAAGATGATGAAGATGGTCTAGAAGACGAAGATGAAAAAGTTGAAGGTCAATTAGAGTCATTTCAATCTTTCATTAGCAAAAGAAAATAATAATATGAAATTTTTAAAAAGGTTTAATGAAGAGTTAGATCCTAAAACATATAGAAGCGCTGCTGATAAAATTGAATCAGGTGAAGGTAGAGAAAGAGTAAGATCTAGAGGAGATAGATCTTTTGATTTAAGAAAACATGCTAATATAATGGAAAGTAAAACTCTTTTATATTATGCTTTTGACTGGGATGATAATATCTTAAACATGACTACTGTTATTCACATGGAACATCTTATTGATGGTGAGTGGATACCAGAGGATGTTTCTACTTCAAAGTTTGCTGAAGTTAGAGGTGATAAAGAAAATTGGAGAATCTTAGGTGGTAATCGAGAATTAGCTTTTTCAGAATTCAGAGATAATGGACCGAGAGGTGATGTTGCCTTTTTAGACGATGTTAAAGAGTCTATAGAAAATGGTAAGTTTGCACCAGCCTGGCCTAAATTCATTAAATGTTTAACCAATGGTGCTATTTTTGCTATTATCACTGCTAGAGGTCACGAACCGAAAGGTATGAGAAAGGGTATTGAGTATGTAATTGATGAGATTTTAGATGATACTCAAAAAGAAGATATGTATAGACATCTATTGAAGTTTGCTAACTTATTTAAAGTTCCTGATGTTGATTCAATTCCTAGAATATTAAGAGGTGTACCATCTGAGAATATATTGGTTAAAGAATATTTAGATCTATGTCATTTAGTAGGTGTTTCTGCACCATCAAGAGGTGGTTCACCCGATAACCCAGAAGCATCAAAAGAGGAAGCTCTTATAGATTTTATTAGAGATGCTAATATGTATGCTAGTAGGATAGGTTATACAGCGAAAGTTGGTTTTTCAGATGATGATCCAGGTAATGTTAGACACGTTATACATGCATTATCTAAAGATGATTTAAATCATGAAAAATTGTGGCCGTTTGTTAGTAAAATTGTTGTAATTGATACTCATATACCTGATGATGTTATTGAAACAGATATTCTAACTAGAAGACCTCAAGATTTAGAGATTCAAAGTGAAGGAATGGATCCTCTTAAACAATCAGTTTTAGGTTATACTCAGTTTGGTAATATGACTGGTAAACTTTATCCAAAAGGACCTGAAGGTCGACAAGATGATTATGCTAATCAGTTATATAGACAAGAAGATTATCTAAAGAAATTATCTAAAGAAATTTTTGGTGAACATGAAACAAAAATAAAGAAAAGAAAATAAATAAAAAACACTCAATTTTTGAGTGTTTTTTTTTATATATAGTATTATGAAATTATTTAACTATTTTGATTTTTTATTTGAAGGAACAGAAGCTCCTAAAGAAATTGCTAAAATGAAAATATATTATTCTGATAAATTTAGAGATTTATTAAGTAAAATATCTTCTAATAAAAGTAAAGATAACGAAACAGCAAGAATGGTTGCTGAGTATTTGTTAGCAGGTGAAGATTCTAATCAAGCTTTAGATATCTATACCTTAATTGATATTACTGATAAGAATGATAAAATATCATTTGTACAAGTAAATAGAATCGCAAGAGATACTAATCTAAAAGATTTAACTGGATTTAAAGTTGGTCCCGATTATAAATTTTGGAAAGATGGAAGAACTCCTGAATATGGAATTGGTAGATGGGCTAGACATATATTTGTTGATGTTCAAAAATCAACTTTAGAAGATTCTAAGTTAGAGTTATTTGTTAATGCTTATAAGTCAGTATTTGATAGTAAAGATAAAGAACTTATTGAAGTTGTTGAAGGTGAAGAAATAAGAAAATGTTATTTGGATGATAATTATTCAGAAATAAAAGGTCAATTAGGTAACTCTTGTATGAGATATGATAGATGTCAAAATTATTTAGATATCTATGTTAAAAACCCAGAAGTGTGTAAATTACTTGTTTTAAGAGATGATAATGGAAAAGTTGAAGGTAGAGCTCTTTTATGGACTTTAAGTAATGGTGAGAGATATATTGATAGAATGTACACAATAGATGACTCTGATAAAAATATTTTTAAAGATTGGGGTGCTAAAAATGGAATTACTAAACATTATGATAACTACCAAGATTTTGATGGTAAAATACATTTAAATGTAATAAACTTCGATAAATACCCCTATATGGATACGTTTATCTTTTTAGATGATCAAAATGGTGTTTTATCAGATGAGAATATGGATAATTCACTTAAACTACAAAATACAGATGGTGGATATGAGTCTAATGAAGGTCAAGTTCGTGATATAGAAGGTGATTGGATTGATGAAGATGATGCTCATTGGTGTGAAGATGTTGGAGGATGGGTATATTATGAAAGTGCTTACTGGTTAGACTATAAAGATATTTATGTATCTGATAGATGTAATGTTGAATACAGTGAATTTCATGAAGAGTATTTTGAAAATGGTGATGTTTATAAAAATGAAGAAACTGATGATTGGTATTATCCTGATTATAGTAGTGATATAATGGAATATTATGTTGAATATGAAGGTAGACTTCAATCAGGTCCGATTGTTGGGTATATACCAAAAAGATATAAGAGTTTTTATTTTGAAGTTGATGGTAAATTCTACTCTACTAAAAATTATATAAAAGACCCTTATACTGATGAATATCATTTTAGAAATGAAATTGTAGATGGTAAAAAGTTTGAAGATTATTTAGATAGTAAAATTCAAGAAGAATTAGGTTTACCAGCTAGACTTACATCAGATGAATTAAAAACTTTTCAAATGGATTTCTTAGATCAATTAATTAATATGCCAGAGTCAAAAGAAGTTAAAAATAAGATTAGGGAATTAAGAGATGATTTTAAATCAAGTCTTAATGATCGTAATTCGGCTTATAGAAACTTTAATAAGCCTTGGTATTATTATTTACCTATTATATTTTGGTGTATAAAAGAGTCTAATATAATAAAAGATAATAAAACAGGTTTAGATAATAAAACTAAAAGTAAAATTTTAGATATTGTTGAAAAAATGAAATATAAAAAATCCGAAAAGAAAGATATTAAAGATTGGTTAGAAGATAGACTTGATAATTTATATATTAGACCAACTATTCTTTCAGTAACTGCACAGATTAACCCAACTTTATTTGGAGATGAGGTATATAAGAAGTACTTATATCTAAGTGTTTAAATATGATCGAAAATCTTCCCGAAATTGAAAAAGATAAAGCAAACCATTTTATTTATGGTTTGTTTATTTATTTTATAATAACTTTATTCTTTGGAGACCTAATTGGATTAGGTGTTTGTTTTTTGGCAGCAATTGGTAAAGAATTATATGACTACTGGAGTCCATTACATCGTTTTGATTGGTGTGATTTTATCTGGACTATAGCCGGTGGACTAGTTGGATTTATTATACACGTTTGTTAAGACTTTGATAGATATTTATCTATTACATTCATTAAAATTCCTAAAACTACTGAGAATCCCATTCCTGATAATACCCAAACTGGGCTATCTGTTAAGGCTCCTAATACACAAGCTGTTAAGAATGGTATGAATATAACAAACCCAATAATAACTGATGTTAATTTAGTATGTACTCTTTCATTCCAAACCAAACGAGAGATTGCATCTTGCATATCTTTACCATATGCTGGTACTATATGTCTTTTACCATCAACTTCTTCAATTTCGATGTTATATCTGAAGTAACCTGGGTTATCTTTTGATTCTCTCACTAATTCAGCTGAGATAGCTTTTCTTCTTGATTTCATATTTTATATTAATTTTATTTATATATCTTATTTTAAATTACAAAGTTAATCATTTTTTTAATAAAAAAAACATTATCTCACTTTTTTTATATCATGTGTATGGATAAGGTTTATATAACAGGGTTAGTTCAAAAGATTTTAAATAAAGAATTTGCTAATCAGAATAAAAGACGTATTGTTGATTATCACGATAGGTTAAACTTTTCATGTCCTTATTGTGGAGATTCTCATAAAAACCAATATGCTAAAAGAGGTAATTTATACTTTAATAGATTAATATTTATTTGTTTCAACTGTGATAAGAAAGCTTCTTTTGATAAAATGTGTAAACATTTTAATGAGATGGTTGATCCTGATAAAAAGTTAGAGATGATTGAACACTTAAATAGTGTTATGACTTACTCTGATTATGAAAGTAATGTTAGTGATGCTAAATTTGAAAATCTAATAGATTTAACCGATTTAGAAAAAGTATTTTCAATGAATCTAACTCAAATAACAGATTTTAAACCAATTCAAGTTAATGGTGGTATCTATAAATACCTAATAGGACGTGGTATTGAGCCAGAATTTCATAAGAATATTTACCAAGCTAAGTATTGGAAGAATGAAGATGAAAGTGAGTGGATTATAGTTATGTTAAATCGAAGAGATGATAAAGTATTAGGTATTCAAATTAGAAACTTAAAAGAAGGGAAGCGTCGTACATTTAAAATTTATAACTACGAAAACTTATTAGAGTGGGTAAATCTTGTTAGAGAAGAATCTTTAGACATTGATATTAATGAAATGGTTATTTATAATAAATTATCTTACTACTTTAACATACTAAATGTTGATTTTGGCAGTAGAGTTACTGTGTTTGAGGGTTATTTAGATTCACTTTTTTATCCTAATTCGATTGGTTTAGTTGGTGTTAATACCGATTATAAACTAATAGAAAATAATGGATTAGATATTCAATATTTCTTTGATAATGATGAAGCAGGATTTCTTAAAACTGAGGAGAAGATTAAAATAGGATATCCAGTTTTTCTTTGGAATAAACTATTTGAAGATATTGTTGAGAAAAAGAAAACTGATGATCCTTATAAACTATTGTATAGAATTAGTAAAGTAAAAGATATAAATAAGTTAGCTCAGCTTGTTCCAAGTCCATATAAAAAATTAGAGTTATATGATTTCTTTAGTGAAGATGTTTTGGATTTAAAGTGGATTCCAAAAAGAAGAAAAAAGAAAATAACTGAGAATGTTGATTATAACAAAAAATTTGATAATATAAAGTACCTTTAAATTATTTTTTTCTTTTAATATATAAAAGAAAATATTTATATGGAAAACAAAAAAACAAAGTGGTTCTTTGGATGGAGTAATATCAAATGGTTTTTTACAGAATTCATGAATATCTATTCAACAAAAAAGTCATTCTTCTCTAAAAAAAGAGTTGAATCAGGAATTGCATTTATCATTGCTCAATGGGGTATGATTTTCTTCTTATTAGAAAAACATTCATCATTATCAATGGGTGAATTCTTATTATGGGCAACTGCTGAGTTTGCTGTATCTGGTTATATAGTCAATAAAATTCAGAAAGAAAAATCTTCAGTTAATGATCAAATAACTGATATTTTAACTCAGGAAGAGGAATCAAATTAATAATAAAAAAAACCACTCAAATTTGAGTGGTTTTTTTTATTATTATATTTTTTTACAATTTTGTTCTAAATCTTGATTTATAACTTTTTGACTCAAATTGAGCTTGTCTTTTTCTACCAGTTTCTTGAACATCAACTTTTTCCCCAGATAATGCTTCTGATTCGGGATCTTTACCAGTTTGTGTTTCAAACTCATCTTCTTCTAAGTTTTCATCATCAAGACTCATATTACGGTGTTGTAGATGAATATCATCTTCTTCATCTTGTGTTTCTAAGTTTTCATATTGAGCTTGAGCACCCATTTGAGCTTGTACTTGTGCTTGAGATCCTCTTTGAGCTTGTGCTTGACTTCTTCTAGATTGAGCACCTTGAGCTTCAGCTTGAGCTTCTGGATTATTTAAATATTCAATAACATCTTCAGATGAAGAAGTAGGAACTAATTTACCACCTTCTCTTTTGATTCTTCTAACACCATCAACTTCAAATTCACCTGTTTCTGATGGTAAAGTAATCTCATGTCCTTTATATTTAACAGTATTATCATCTATTAATTCACCTTTTAAAATTTTGTTTAAAGACTCTAAATTATCTTCAAGACCCTCCTCACCATATGCTAGTGGATCTGGATCAACAGATGGTTTTTTAATTGTATATCTTTCTCTTCTCTTATCTGGAGTAGTAGATGGAGTTTCTGTCGGAGCAGGAGTAGTTGTAGGGGTTGGTGTTACAACCGGAGCTTGTTCTTCACCAGCCTCGTTAATTCTTTTAATAAATTGATTATATTTTTTAATCATTTTCTAAATTTATTTTTTTGTATATATTAAGTTTTAATTTCTGTTTTCTAGTTCAGATGCTACATAATCAACAAAACTATCTAATTCATATTCACTTCCCTCACAAAAGTCAAATATATCATAGTTTCCATTATTAGTTTCATAAAAGAAATCTGGTATTATAACACCCGTTGATAGTATATGTACAATTGTACCTGATAACCTACCTTTGATGGTTTTACCATTTATTTTTAAATCTGGACAGGTAAGTATACCATTATAATGTCTTTCATAACCTTTATTTGTAATTGATTCTAATTCAAACTTAAATAATCCATTATCATCTTCAAAAACATTCTCACTTTCTTCTTTAGTAAGTATTTTATGAATTTCTTCTTCTTTACCTAATTTATGAGAATCTAAAAAATCTTTTTCCAATGGACTCAAAGATTTCATACCATACTTTGATATCTTATCAAGTATGTCATCGACTCTTTGAGAAGTCGTATATCCTTCATATCTCATTAAATGTTTCATAATTTTCATTATGTTATATATTAAATTATAAATTATATTTTATACAATATCCCTTATTTTATAAGGAAAAAGAGTATGATCTTGTCTATTTATTATTCTTTTTTTGACAACATCGATAACAACTGATAAATTATCACCGACTTGGTATATAGAAACAAAATTATTTTCAATATTATGTACATCAAAACAACTATAATCATCATTATATAATAATGTATTTAATTTCGAATCTCTTTTCCATTTTATAATTTCTTTATCATTTAATCCTTGACTTGAAATTACTTTTTTTAATTCATATTTAAATTCTTGATTAATTTGCTTGTCAAATACTTGTATAATATTATTTATGTTCATATATTATATATTTAATTATTAATTAAACTAATCTAGTTATTATATTATATAATTAATTCTACTTTGAAGATTAGAGCTGGTGAGTAAACAGAGGAAGCCTTAGGGAATAAGTACGTTAGTCTTAATCCAGATATTAATATTTTTCATTTAATACCTTTACTCTCTGTTTGATTCTACTTCGTTAGACCGTTGCAGTTTCGTTCACAGTTGCACCATTAGAAGCCCATTTTGGTGCTTTAAACATAAGTCAAATTGTTGTAATCTTCCCCTTAATTCCTTATGTCGATTTGTTTAGGTAACAAAAAACCCTTAATCAAAGAGGCTAGACATTCTTTGTTAAGGGCTTATTTCGAATTCTCAAAATGGCATCCTACTTTTATCAATAGGTGTCTAGCCAAATCGATGCACCAAATATAAAAACTTATTTCGAATAACAATAATAAAGTTATTTAATATAAATGTTTATAACTCCATTGGTATTACTATCGGTAACGTTCCCTTATTTAAAAGCACTCCACAACCTATTGCTGGTTTCTTAAAATGCTTTCCATAGGCCATAGCATAACTCTTATTGTCTATTCCACATCCCACTTGCATTCCAAATATTCTAAAATTCTTACCTACTATAAAATCTATATATAACTCTGAATGTAAATGGCCTTGTATCTGGCTCTGCAATTCTTTTTTCATTTTAGCTCTTGCAGTTCCTCCCTCTCCGTGATTAATATTTACATCAAACAAATCTAGGCTCTCTACAAAATCCCAATTAGGGACTTTTAAAACTTCTTTGTACTCTTTAATCCATCTTTTAGAAACTCCTCCAGTGAATGCTTTACGGTATACTAGTCTGTCGTGATTACCAATTATAACACTTGCTTTAGGAAATACCTTATAGTACTTTTGTAGTTCGTTAATTGCTACGTCTAATTCATCTCCGGCTGACATTCCATCTGGGTCACTTTCGTGATAACTTGAATAATGATTATCTATTACGTCTCCGATAAATACAACTGTCCCACATTTAAACTTTTTTTGTTGCTCTAGGCAAAATTCTAAATAATTAGGCAAATTAAATGGAGCGTGTAAATCTCCAATTATTAAAATGTTATTTGGATTACCAAAAATATAAGGCTCTAATTTATCTAAATCCTTATTTCTAAATTTACCAATATGCTTGCGTAAAGTTTCTAATTCTTTCAAATCTGCATCAGGAATTAACTCTTTTGCTATCTCAGTATTGTTAAGATTAGAGTCTAATAATTCTAAAATACTACTATTCAAATACTGGTATTTAGACATAATTTATATTTAGTTATTTTATGTAAAACTACACAAAAAAAAAGCTAAAATCGATTTTAAGGCTATTTTTATCAACAATTTTTTAATAAACGTATTAGTACATTACTTTTTATTTATCTTTAAACTAGCTAAAAATCCCTTATTTTATAGGGTTTTACAGAGTGATAAAATTCTTACAAAATTTATTGCTTAAATGTACTCCAAATGAAATTAACACTGAAAAAAAATAGCAATACTTGGATAGTATGCTCTGTTTCATCTTCGTCAAATAACTCATCGTGATACAATGCTCCAAACATTAAACCTTTGATAGGAGCAAAAATAATATCGCAGTTTACAAAATTTATAATAAAGAAAAATAAAAACAAAAGTAAAAATAATATTATCATAATTAATCAATTTAAGGCATTTTAAAGGACTATAATTTAAAAAGTATATAAGTATATCAAAAATGTATTTTAGTTGCTTAAAAGTTCTCGTAATGAGTTTTTCCGTTAAGTTTAACTGCTTTTAATATTTTCTTTCTATTTTTTACAGAACTATATGAAACGTGAATCCACGATGGATTTTTGTCAGTTCCAAACTCCCAGATTAATTGGTCAAACTCTAAATTCTTTTTTATGTAGTCAAATAAATCTTTATTGCTTGGTTTACCATTGTCGCCCATATCAATATCGATAGCTTCGCCTCTACAATGTTGGCTAGTTATACTACCTTTAATGGCTTGGTTAAGGTTTAAAATTCTATAACCAGACGAGATGTGAATAGGCACTCCAAAATGTTCACGCATTGGCTCAAATACTTTTTCAGCCAAAACTTTTAGGTTTGCAACTTGTGCTGGAGTAGGTACATTAACAATACCTAATTTGATTGCAGTTGCAGAATAGCATAACTCTTCTAGAGTTAAATGTTTACTTATTTGTGTCATCTTTTTTATTTATTAATTTAAAGGTTTGTATTATAGTATATAAAATTGAAACAGTCAAAAGAACTATTTTTAAAGTTTGTTCTATATTACTGAATGATATAATCATTGAGGTAGTGTTTAAGGCATATATTTTAAAGGATTGCGGTATCATTATTCTGTTATGTTTTTAGTTTTGCAACTATATCTGTAAATCCTTGAATGCTTATATAAGCGGTTGCAATTATAACCCAATCCCTTGAAGTTATGTTAGCTAAAAATAAACCAATAGAAGCCACTAAAAAAACTAATAGTTTTCGGCTTATCCATTTGTTTAATAACCTATCTAAAGTTTCTTTACTCATAACTTATATTGTATATGCGGCTATTTGACCGCCTGTTGTAGCTACCGTTGAAGCATTTTGTAATCTATCCCCAATACTATTAGCAGTGAAACCACTTGCAATTAAATAGTTCCAAAAATCCGCAGGTGTCATTAATAAAGTTCCTGTTGTATTATCTGTTAAAACTCCACTTAATACATTTGCAGAACTTGGTACTCTTAATGTTCCAGTTAATTCACTTGAAGCACCATAAGTAGTTCCAAATCTTACATTTGTTGTTGCTGGGTTTCCTAAAGCTACACCAGCAGCATAAAGTATTCTATTACCACCTGTTGAAATTTGATATAACCAACTTGATGTATTTGTGTCTATTGTTACTCTTGGCGCTACAATAGCCATTATATTAGAAGTATTAACTACGTTTCCACTAACCTTTACAAAAGTTCCTGAAGCATACCCACTTATCAAAGCAAAAGAAGAATATATTGCGGGTGCTGAACTTCCAGCAGTAGTTATTCCAGTTACTGAAATTGTTGAAGCAGT
>ENA-OSIY01000578-OSIY01000578.1-marine-metagenome-genome-assembly--contig:-NODE-578-length-20463-cov-8.330570_pt1 | contig 20463 bp, 4 predicted proteins | sample MGYA00237884_ERZ534233 | MGnify/ENA primary metagenome ERZ534233 (study PRJEB26412, sample SAMN06343840) | marine metagenome | isolation source: estuarine water | place: USA: Columbia River Estuary... | reverse complement strand
ATCTAACAAGGCCTCGAATATAATATCTGTATATACTTTACCAGTAGTGTGACTTACTTGCATTTTGTTACGTGTAGGGTCAGTGTTTAATACACTGGTATCATCTACGATTTTTGTATAAGTTTGATTGTACAAGCTAGCATTTTGACCAGTTGTATTAGTAGGCAAATATGTAATAACTCCGGTCTCGTCAACGCTGGCCCCGCCGTTACCAAAAGCCATTTTGATGATACTTCCATATCCTCGACTACTTAATGTGTCAGCAATAGCGACACTGATGTTTTCATAGTGGATGGCGTTGTGTCCATCATAGAATACTTCCCCGCTATTAGGGTCATAAACTTTGAGAAATCCCTCAATTTGAATTGGAATTGTTACTTTTGACATTAATCGTCGCCTCGCATATGTAATATAATCTCTTTTGTATTAGGATCAGTTATTTTTAGAACTGAGCTAAAGATAAATCCTCCCTGTTCGTCCGGAGTCGGTCCAGGGGTAGTGTCTATTGAGCTTTCGTCTACATCAATGGATTTATCGTTCATAATTTATTTATCTTTTAATTTATACCTAATTCTAAGAATTTCACTGGATAGGAGTTGCTCAATTGAATTGGGTCACCCTTAGCTACGTAATTCTTAGTATTCCAAGATTTATAATAATACTGAGAATCTAGCTGTTTTTCAACGTCCAACCCATATACAAAGCTATTCTGTTTATGTAGGGGAGTAACTCCGGTACCTTCAATTCCTCTAGTTAAACCGGATACTGTATTATCGTCATAGTCTACGGTTGTAAATCTGATTTTTTCACCATTAATAGTTATGACTTTAGTAGATTCTGTAACAATCTTAGAAACATCATTAAAATAAACAACGTTGTCAGTTACGTGCAAGTCCTGTGTTAACCAAGTTCTGTTCTTAATACTCATGTTATAGATATCAGCTTTGCCTTGTTTATTAATGAACATTCCATAAGCTGATCCATTAGGAGTTCCACCAGCAACCATAGTAGTCACTACTACTTTGTCGCCCAGAGCAACTGGTGTCAGCACGTTTAGTCTGGTAATATCATTATCATCTATGATACGTACCTGATTAGAGTCAATTCGTAAGCCATTAATAGTTACCCAAATTCTGTTAGAATCTGTGGGTTTCACTTCGTAAGTTGAATTGTCCAAATCAATGTTTATGTTTGTTGAAGATAATTCCATCAATGAACTAAGTTCACACACATATCCACCGCTAATATATTGGTCAATATTACTACTTTGCAACGGCTGATTTAATCCTGAATCAATGTGTAAAATGTATTGATAATACGTTGTGGCCCCAACAGTATAGGATGGTATTGCTCCTACGTAATATGATCTATCGTTCAATTGAGTTGACCCTAATATACCTCCTAATTGAACCACATCCCCGTCTGTTAAACCTGGATTAGTAGTCAGCACCATAATTACTGCGGTTGAAGTAGTGTCTATATTATTAATTTCAGTCACTTGTACAGTAGACGATATATCAGTTTTAAAGTATTGACGTTGAGTATCATTGAAGGTCGTGATTGCAACTAAATCATCGGTAGACAAAGTTGCAGTAACTGTCAATGTGTTAGACATAATATTTATTGAATATTGGTTACTCGCCAAACGTACTCCATTTAATTCAACGATTGCGTTAGTAGCGTTGTCTCCACCTAAATAATTAGTCAAACTGAATACGTTTGAACTGTCATATACAAAGACTTGAGTTTCTGGAATAGTGTAGCCATAATGATTTGAATTGAATTCTGTAACAGAATCCCCTAATATTGCAAAGGTTAAATAATCTACCGCAGTATCATATGTGTCATTGAATAAAATTTTCATCAATCCAGATTCATCAGTTACAATTTGGTAATCAGTGTTGTGTTCTAACTTATCTCCGTTGAGATATACGATAGGTGTTTCTATATTCTGAGGTGTTTCGTTTAATAAAATTTCTGAATTACCAGTGTCGGGGTCGATAGATATTGGCATGTTTTGTGAATTACTTCTTACCAACTGTCTACCATTTCCTATTTCATATACTTCAACTAACAACGATGTGCCAGCAGACAACACAGAAGTTAGAGTAATTGCTTTTGTAGTCCAATTTAGTGTATATCCATGACCTTCGTAAATTCTATTACCTAACTTAGTATTACTGTCAACTACAAATATTGCAAGTTGAGCAGGATTTTCTACTAAGTTGTCAAAGCTAGCTGTAGTTCCAGTTGGTGTTAGTATTGTAGATACGATATTGTATCCAGTGTTTCCGTATAAGAAAGACTGAGTAAAGGTGTCATTGTCCCAGTATGATCCTGGACGATTAATAACCTTCATCGATAGTGAATCGTATATGACTCCGGGCACAAGTTCTTCAGGGCCATAGCCCGCTAAGTATTCACTTCCTTTGATATCATACAATGGTTTGTCGGTTGTGATGAAAGAAATATCTTCCCATACAGTTCCGTATGTACTACGAATAATAACCCCGTTATCTCCAACAGCATAGAACCAAGTTCCATCAAAAGTAATACCAGTCAAGTCATAATTGATCGGGCTTGAAATTTTTCCCCAAGAGATGCCGTCAGTTGATTTTAGAATAGATGAAGGACCATTTATTATACCATTGATGTCTCTTGGTGCATCACCGACAATAATAAAGACACCATTGCCGTATGCACTGTCACGTAATGTGGCTGCTACTGAGCCTCCAGCCGTGCTAGCTAATATCCAGTTGCTAGTATTGTTACTATGCCAAATCTCTCCGTTTTCCCCAGCAATTACAATTATAGAACTAGAAGAAATAACAGTATTCATAACGTTTGAGGTAAACGAAGGGCTATGTAAGCTCCACGTACCGGCAACAGAAGTAATAATTTTGGCTCTATTTTGAACGTTTGGTGCAGAAGTGCCAGCATTAGCTACAACTTCATCTCCAGCACCTACAGCAATGTAGCCAACAAACCCACTCGATACTACATATCGCAGATTCTTAATTTGATTATTTAGAGTACTACCAAAACTAAACACAATTTCCCAAGTAATACCATCGTCACTAGAAACAATATCTTTACCTATAGCGAAAAACTTGTCATTTATGTAAGTTAATGAATATAGTTCTTGACTAGGAACAGTTAATGTAAGTGTATCATATCCCGAGTATCCATATGGAGTAAAGTCATATGCTGTAGGAGATCCTAACGTAGACCAATTAATTTTATCGTCACTTATTAGTACCGGTGTAGCAATTGTTCTAGTTGATACAACATAGTACACACCTGAGTAAACAATATCAGTTACTCCTAAATTCTGATCGGAAAGTTTAATAACTCGCCATTCTTCTCCGTCGTCACTGATTAAAGCTACCGAGTGAGTAGCTGTCTCACCGACTGCAACATATGATGACCCATCATATATAATTGCTTTGATATCAGTATCTCTAGGATAAAAAATTTGATCCTTTAATATAGTATCTAGGGGCAATATATCCTCGGGAGAAAAACTATTTCCATAATAAACTGCATTAGGGAATGTTATACCACTGAATAGTTGAGTTAAATCTTTTGCCGGCATGTCTGCTGTAGGTTCGTAGAAACCAATAGCTCTATCTATCGCATTTAAGGTTCTGTCATCACTCTTGATTTCTTGCCACTTAGCATAGTCAAATACATCATCACTGTTACTGATTAAACAACGCCAAACTTTTCTATCGTATGACACAATAGCAGTTACAGTATACTTATATCCTCCACCCGACGACAATGGTTCTGGTATGAATCCAAAGTCAGTAATTGTGTTATTGTATTCAAACTCGTTATATAATACTGGAATAGTTAGTTTACTATCTTGGAATAACAAAATCTGCGTAGGACTAATAGGTGTTACAAAATATTGTTTAAATCCACCTTTTGCAACTCCAGTTACAGTAACAATTTGAATTCTACCAAAATCGTCTGCGTATCGTATATTAATACTAGCGTCATTAGTTACAGCGGTGCCGCCCATTGAGGTGCCAAATAAATCTACCGAATTGCCCCTTATTAATATCTGGTCGTCATCAGAATACTTATAACCGTAATCTAAAATTTTGATAAAATATTGATTAGTGATTGATACTGGATTAAATCTAGGGCGATGTATTTCAATTTTTGCACCACCACCAGTACTCATATCAGTAGAAGAAACTGTCTGAGATAGGGACACTGTGTAAGTACCTAAACGACCAGTACCTGTACCAAATCCGGTAATTACAGTTCCCAATCCCTCAAATTCTACTCCTCTACCATATACACGATCTCCAATGTTTAATGTAGTACTAGAACCCACAATAGCAGTTACTGTAAGAGTAGTATCAGTTATCGAGCCGGTAAACATCTTACCCCTATCGTCATAAATGTAAGGGGTATAAATGTGATAGAAGTACATTCTTAAGCCTTTGATCTGTCCTGGCTTTAATGTACTAGGTCTATAATTTAGTGCTACTACTGCAACGTCATTCAAATTTGTCACCCCTGTTATTGGTAACAAGGCTCCCTGAGAGCCGGCGCCAGTTCTTGAGTATGGAGTACCACTTACAGTAACAGTTTTAATTGGTCCTGTTGTTAAACCTAGAATTTCAGTGACTGTTACAACGCAGTTATTTGCGCCAGTAACTCCATCTAAATAAAATCCTTCAACAGTTATTGTATCACCCACAGCGTAAGATGCGCCCGGAGATTCGATACTGGCTGCATATGAACCCAACATTGTTTGATTGTATATTGTGAATTTAACACCATTACCACTAACACTATCTTGGAAGTTCTTTCCGTCATCATATTCAAATTCAAACGGAATACCAAAACTCAGTGCAGTATTAGTACTGGCATCATTTCCCAAACTGTTGAATGGACTAGGCCAATATGTCCCAGATTTCCATTCTTCAATCATCGTAGTGTAACTTGTTCTATCCAAACGTATTGTTGTATTGATTGAACGCAACAATGGATTAGTAGTCACGGCTAATGCTCTAGGAACCATTTGCAGAGTATAAGTTATTAATGTATCATCGACTTGATTAAACACAACTTTATGTTCACCTACTAGACTGTCTCTATAATTATAATGTAGCGATACAACTGGGTTGTTAGTGAGCACCCCTAAACGTCTATTGAATCCTAAAACTTTAATATAATAATAGCCCGATATAATTGCAGGTATAGTATCAGCATCATTTACAATTTTTATTAAGTCGCCAGTAACAATTGTAGTAGGTGGCATAACAATTAAGTTTGATTGGAAGTTGATATTACTTTCTGTAAAGTCAGTTTCAAAGGCGCTTTGGAATATAATTTCAGGGGCGACTGCATAGCCCTCACCTGGATCAATAACTTCAATTTCAATTACCTTATCACCGCTCATGGCTGCTTTTAATACAGCTTCACGTTTTGGTGCAGGGTATTTGGTTGTGTCAATATATGCTTTAACAATTGGAGGGTCAATATATGCACGACCACTGTCTAAAACAATTACCCCCGGTAAATCGGCATATACACTAGTACCTGGATAATGCTCAGTTACTGTAGTATTGCTTACCCCTCGGCTCAATCCTGATAGTTTACCACGAACACGGTCTACTGTTGTGTAAGAAATCAATTCTCCACCAATAGTGACTAAACCCGCAACCGGGAAACTACTTGCATTGTCTACATATAATGCCTGACTAGTATTGTTAACATATCTAACTAGTTTTGCTAAAACTTGATTCTTTTTAGCAATCAATGTTAATCCATAATTATCAACCCAAGTTTGATATGCATTATTGCTAGACCATATTGGATCAGTGCTGATATATTCACCATCAATAATAGGAGTAGTATATGTTAACTGCGGCGAGACAAATCTATTCAAATTACGATTGTACTGTGACGGTAAGTCAAAGTCAGTAATGTTGCCATCAAAGGTATCAATACCGTCATATTTAAAACTAAATTCTTTAAGTACTACATGATATGGTTTAACTTCATTCAAATACCCCTCAATTAAATTAGTATTGTCACTTTGATATTTTTGATAAGGTATTAAACTACGAACAGTATAACTAACATCGGCTAAACTAGTTTTGTTCAGCCATGGCAAGTAATTGCTTGATTCTACATTTTCACTTTGTATGTATTCAAAAATTAAAATTAAACTTTTGTTTTTATAAATGTTTAGCGGGCCTGTATAAATCTGTTCATTCAATGCACGTATTATATATTTTGTTTCAACTGAAGGGTATGCGTCAAAGGATACAGTATCAAAGAATACGTCACCAAATCCAATCTTATTATCTTGGTAATCCCATAGATTACTTAAAAATTCAATAGTTCCGTCTTCTAAACCAACACGAGACCAAGAGTCAGCAGTATACTTGTATATCTCACGTTTACCTTGGCTGTTTATACTGACACCAACAATTAATCCCTCTTTAGCATCAACTTTTAATAAGTCATAGTAAGTAGCAACTTCAAACGCAGTTTTTGTTGTGCTGTTGTAACCTTCTGCCCACCAATAAACATTCTGCCAATATTTTCTAGTGTCATATGTGTCACCATATGTATTCAAGAAAGTGACTGTACTCAATTCATTAATAGGATAAGTTTTCATCACAGTATTAGCATACTGTAAATAATTTTGTAAGGCAGTAAAACGATTTACAAACAATGACTGGCTTGGTCGAGTACCTATACCAATCTGTAATAGCTTAGGTAAGTTGGGGTTAGGTAGTACTTGACCAATTTCATCTACACCTGCCAAACTGCAAAGCAATTTATTGTATAGTCCAGCTGGTTCTAAATAATTGACCTTGTCGGGCACACCTCTTAAGAAATCATTGGTATATCCATTACGTATTAGCTGATACTCAGAGTGATTAGGGATATCAATGTCGTTTGTACTAAATCCAATATGCAAATTGGTATTTTTGCTGTAGACTACATCACGCACATTATATAAAGAATATACATTAGGTGCAAGTGGAGCAAAATATGATATACCAGAACTTTGAGGGTTAACAATATACTGAGCAATCACTGCATCAGTTAATGTTTTACCTTGCAAGTCAAACAATACATTAGTGTTGCGAACCCAATAGTAATATCGTGTTACCAAGTTTCCGCCGGCGTCAGTTTCAAATCCTAAACTGTAACTACCAAAATTATAAGGTTGACCACTGCCAGTGTAGAATGCCGGTAGCACATCACTTTCAATCCAACTATATACTGTTACTGTACTACCAGGAAATATATTACCCCAGTACTTACTATTATACTCTAAATCGGTTTGATGATAATTAATAAACTTAGTAGTAGTTACATCGAACCAAATCTTACCTACTTGATTTTTTCCCCATGCCATGTTACCTTTAGCATTAAGGTTATTGTATCCAGCTGGGTCAACTGATGTAATGAAGTCTATGTTTTCACGAATAGGACCTAGTAATTTGCCCTGTTGTGGGTCAAAATAATCTAATGACTCAAGTGTAACGTTAGTTATATTATCGTAGATTTGTACTTTTTGAATCTTATCAATATCTATTACATGAGCGGACTCTCTATAAACTGCCCAGTTAGCTACTCCAACTTCGTTGCTATAAACTGTTACACGACCATTTACAGTACCATTCTTAAAGTTAGGAGAGCCAATCATTACTTTATTTTTATAGAAATCTAATGATTGACCATAGAATGGTTGACGACCATAATCAAGTACCGTGTCGGGAAGAGACTGTGAATACACATAGTTACTTGCAGTCAATAAACTTTCAGCGTATGAAGGAATGTAATCATACATATATACTGTTCCTGCATCGCCGTATGCGTCTTCCCATTGAGTGAAATTATTGTCGAATACGGTATCGTTATGGTTGTTTTCATCGTTAGAGAAGTCAAACTGTGTTCCTACATATCTTGTACCTGCTGGCGCACTTACTACAAAACTGTTTTGTTCATTGAATTTGACTTTATATCCAAACTGAGTTCTGGTGCTAGGATGCGGGTCATACACCACTTGAGTTTTTATGTACATTGCTATACCAAGCTGTGCCATGACATTACCATTAAACACTGTTAAGTTTAATTTATTGTTTACTGGGTTCAAATCAACATCACGTAAGCGAATTACTAAACGATTGTCTTCTGTTGCATATGCAAAGACATTGGTAATCACTGATTGATTAATTTTGTTTGCTACATAAAATGCATTGCCCGGTGCTGACATTGTTGGCTCTGATAGTGCAACACGATAACCATTAATTAAAATACTAGCAGGCTCTGATAAATTACACTGTAATATTCCAGTGATTCTACCAAAGTGTTTACCTTCGTTAGAGAATCTAAATACTGCACCTTCTTTTTCTTCTGGGTTTAAATTGAATGGACTGCCGACCAACACTTCACTTCCGGCTGTGTTACAATCCAATGACCAAGCAAATTTAGAACCCGGATCAATATCTTCAATAATGTCGTAGCTTCCTATTTGTTGTACTAATACCAAGTTACCACTACTGACTGTTACTATGTCTCCGGCACGTAATATAGGACCTATGACTAACAAGTTTGATATCAATACGTAATAAGAGGGATTAAGTTTGACACCATTAAGATATACAACAGATGTTGGTGTGGGTTGCCATGGCAAGAAGAATAATGTAAAACTACCAGCCGGACTGTCCGTGACTACTTCCCAATTTTCAATCAATCTATCAAATATAAATGCGTAACCTGAATCTTGCAATTGCCCGTTAAAATCAGATTGTGGCGATCCAACAAACAATTTACTTCCGTCATAATTTGTAGCTAAACTGTAACTGAACAAGTCAGTACCGTTAGCTAATCCTTCACTAGTAATAGCACCTAATATGAAATAGCTGATGCTGGCTCTATAAACGTTTGCCCCAATACCAACGCTATAAGGTACAGGTGTGTATAGATATACACTAGTAGAATTAGTTGATGAATTATATTTTGAAGTTACTACCATATACTTTTCATCATATCCAAAAGCAGTAAATGTAATATATCTTCCGGGTACTAGATTAGGAATATTACCATTCAATTCAATAGTCGTAGATCCAGGTGTTACTGATGATTTTAGTGTAGCGCCGATATCATAATAGGTATAATCCGCTTTGCGCTGAAACTCAACAATTGCGTTAAGGTCAATGATACTAGCGTAGAACATTTCACCATCACCAGAAAGTGCCACACTGTCACCTAATCTAAATCCAGCAACTGCAAGAATTTGTTCTTCTACTAGGGACGTAATTCTGTCGTTGCGCACCATTCTGTAAACGTACAAGATGCTCAAATCGCCAAAAGGATCGGGTTGTGATATAATCATCACCTCATCATTTTTAACAATAGCAGTACCATAGCCTTGACCATGCGTAATAGTATCAACAAGTGCATAATCAGTATTACCACTGTTAACTTCTATGAAACGATGAACCTTGCTATTTGCAGGATCTGAAACAAAAAATCCTAGTTGTTCAGTATATGATACTGCGCTACCAAATTCAATTGTACCACCTGGTTTAACAAAATTAGTATGTGAGTAATTGTTAGTTTTACGTAAAACACTCCACTCTCCGGATAAGTTTTTATCTACCCATACTTTGTTGTTTACATATTCTGAATTCAACAACTTGAGAGAAGCAATATCTTTTGCACGTTCTACTCGTTGATTCTCTAACTTGAACATAATACTGTTTCTTCCGCCAGTAATATTACTCACTGAAGAATCAATTACTAAATCAACTACAATTGCAGTTAGGCTATCAATAGATGACACAGTATAGTATCCATTGATACGATACTCGTAGTTTATAATACCAAAATTGTCGCTGACACTAAAGTCATGATGACCACTAAAAACGAAGGTGCAAGTATTGTTTAAGTTATTGATAACATTAACTAATCTACTAGTAGATGCTATAGGAGTATAAACTTTCCATTCCCCAATTTTATCTGCAATCCAAATATAATCATTTTTATATAGATCGCCGATAGAAGAATCATCTAAGTTACTAATATAGTAACCAGTATATGATATGTCATCTAAATTTACGTAACCCGCAGATGGTAATTTACTATCAGTAGTAGAAGGAATTGTAGGTAAGATGTTTGTATTATTTACCGCATAGCCGTAATTTTTTAAATCATAAAGTTGAATTATTTGCTGGATACCAGTTAACTCTTCTCCGTAAACAATACCAACAGTAGCCGGGTTACCTAAAAGTTGACTCTCATCTAACGTCAGTTCAATAAAGTTTTTGTTTAATACCCCACCGTACTCGCTAGTTTTGATCGCCCAGTTATCATAAAAATCATATTTTAAATTTGTTTGTTGTAAGTTTATACCAACTAATGAATCAAATGCATTTCTAGTTCCTTTACTTGAAATCAAATTCTTGTAGATATTAACTTGAGTAGTATCATCCAAATTAGCTTCTGCTAGATAGTTTCGAGGACGATATCCAATCAATGAGAAACTTAATAAGTCTGCATCATTTTTTAAATTGGATATGTTAGTATTATAGTACAAGGTTGATTCGTATGCTCTAGTACTAGGGTTAGGTAACATACCCTTTTGAATAGTATCATATGATGTTTTGTGCCACTCGTCTGGATTAAATTTAGTAGCAGGAGTTACTGTTACTTTGTTTGCTATCCAATATTCATTTTTGTGCTTGACAATTGAACCTTTATTATATTTTTGATTAGTGATCCACTCTTGTATATTGTCTTGATTGATAATAAACCCAGCGGCGTTCATCTGTCCAGTCCATTCAGCCGTCTTTACACCCTTAACGTATATACGTTGTTGACGTAAACCGGTCACTAAGTTAAACATAGTATCATTGAATACCGTGGTGTTATCGAATATAACAATATGTTCTACACCACTTATTTTGCTTCGCATAAAACTTATAGAATCACCTTGATTTAAAGCAGTAGCAGTGAATGTCGTATCTAATCTGGTAATAGCTAAATCATTTAACGCAATAGGCATCAAGTTTTGATTTAGTATATAATTTTCACGGTACATTGTTAATGGTTGTAATATACCACGTTCTGTAGTGATAGTAATACTATTAGCATTTGGATTCAAGTTTACAATACTGCCATCTTCCCAACCAGATCTAGACCAGTATAGAAGTTCTGCAATCATTTGTTTCCAATTTAACTCTAATGCATTTTCAATGTTGTTAAATTTGACACCCTGTGTTTCTAAATAATTACCATACCCACCAACGAATTGTACTAAGGCGCTTAGACTAGTAAATTCAGTGCCATATGGCACATATGTCGTAGTTTTATTATATAGTTTTGCTACTCTAACAGTGTAATTGTCAATCGTTATAGTATCTAGCATACCATTTAAATTAGGATCAGATACGACAAAATATGATTTGTCTTGACTGTTTCCATATACTCTGTAGCCAAGACTAGTTTTTTGTATGATGATAGAACTATATACAACGGTATCATACGGTTGATTTTCATACATTATAATATTGTAGCTCTCGTCCGGTATCAACAAACTGTTGTTCTTACTGTTTGGTGATCCTTTTTCTGCATAGAACTTTAACAATTCTTTGTCACTAAAACCAGCCATTCTATAAGTTAACCTAACATCGGTGTTAGTAAAATAGTCAGAGACTTGTTGACTACCATCAATTCCATATTGATTTAAGTAATCAACAATCCAATTCAAATAGCTATGAGCGGCGTGATCTTCTCCTCCGCCGTATATTAATAAACTTGATGGTGGTTGACGCAATCTATCATTAACTAAGTACTGCTTAAATTCATAATTATATTGTAGTACGTCAAGGTCAATACCTAAAGAGAAAAACTGAGCCGGTTTAGTCAAGGCATACATGCGCATTAAATCAAATGGCCATTGGCTGCTTTTTCTATAACTATATTCAGTTGGTCCTAAGTCTCCAATGTTCCAATCTGAATTGAAATTTTTAGTATCATATGCACTTAGTACATTTGTGAACGGGCTAACTAACCTACCTCTAGAGTCTACTGGTAATACCTTCAATAATTCAGGTCGGACACGTTTAGTATTAATATAACCGTCACCGTTATTCCATATATATCCGTTACTTAAATCAGTCCATAATAGTGTATTGTCACTTGTATATGGGGCTTCGCCGTATCGGCTTTCCCACCAAGTTGGTTTATTGTTTATACCCAATAATTCCCAAGGACGGGTATCTGGATGTGATGTATCGTATAACCAATAAAACACACCTCTCCAGTTACCTTGTACAAGATTAGTATTAGTTAACTTGTTTGTAGAATTTTTATAATTCCAAGTAAACTCATTAGTAGTACTATAATACTGACTTTGATAGTTAACTCTATTTGTTCCAACCCAGTTTAAAAACTGTGAGGAATATATTGCATTTAGTTTATCAAACGAATAATCAGTAGTTCTAAATTGTCCAGGAAAAATGTCATCATATTCTAGCGGTATCTTAGCTTTGACTTTTAAGTTATTATAAATTCTGTTTTCAAATTCAAATAATACACGATCTCTAAAATCTTCTAGGTATCCGCCATTATAATCACCATATAACTTTGTATATGATCCGTCGTGACCTCTAATAAAATATGTAGGTGTTATGAAACTGTTATCTTTAAAGACTTCTGGAATGTATGATGGGTATAAACCCATCTTAGTAGGAGTATTTGGTACATAGCTTCCGTATGTTTGTGAATACTCTTTGATAGTAATAACATCATTAGGTAACAGATATTTGCTAATAGTTAGACTTTTTTCAGTTAAACTTACTTGATAGTCAATCTCGTTTAGTAATTGTATGTTGCGAACTACTCCATCAATTTTTCTGTTTAGGTATACTAGTACACCATTATAATTAGCAGTAGTGTAGTCATAAACTTTCGTTAAAGGGTATATAGATGAATCTACACCACTCTTAAAGTTATAGGTTTTGACAGTCAATGCACCTTTTGAGGGTAACATATCACTCCAAAAGAAAGAGTTAGTATCTGATTTAGTACCGGTCAATTGATCTAGTGCATCATCTAATATATCGCTGTTAGATTGTAATGGATTATAATCTGATCTATTCACTGTATCCATTAATGCTGCCTTGAATTTTGTATATTCAGTTGCATTGAAAGTTAGTGCATTAAAAATATTATTATCAGATGATTTTAAAAATATAGATGGTGCTACCAGTGACGCACTATTCTGTATAATTCGTGTACCATATGGAATGATGTTTCCTAAATCTCTAAAGTTGTTAGGACCAAATGCATTACCGTTTAATGTTTTGATGTTGTTGCAGATACTCTTATAATGGCCGCGCAGGTCACCCAAGTTAACAACAGCCACCTGTGCATTGAACGGGTTATGGTCAAAGTTTGCAGGTATTTGGTAATAAGCAACTTTACTGACGCTATCACTATAAATTAAAATTTCGACTGGTATGCCCACAGCAGGTGGATTAGATAATGTGATAACCGTAGTTGTATCAGTTACTACGTAGGTATAATCGCTTGTTCGTTGATTGTCTACATATACAGTAATCACTGGCCATTCTGATTCAGAAACAGCTTTTGCGGGAACATCACATATTATGGTATCTTGAAAATACGTGAAGTTAAACGCCTGATATTGAATAGACGGCGCAACGGCAGTTTGCCAGCCAATATGTCTATCGTGAATTGTGTTAGATGAATAGATATGAACATAGCCTGAATTCACTGGTGTAGTAATAGATTGGCTGTTATACACGTAGTTGAATGTCTGAGAATTTAAACTCACACTGAAACTAATGTCACCTATGTTAGTAATAGAACTATATTTAATAGGGAATCCTAAAATAATATCATCTACTCCCGAGCTGGTTTGATATTCAAATAATGTTGAGCCAATAAAATCAGTACCTGGATAATATTCAGTATCACCAAAACTTATTCCATTGTTGTCAAATATATCAAACTTGGGATATTGATTTACATATTGTTTAAACTGTGCAGGTACCCAAGTAGAACCATCAAAATAAAAACTCTTACCTTGATAAGCGGTTCCCTTAACGATAACTGTTTGGTCATTGTATAATACATCGCCGTCGGCTGCTTTAGACAATGTAATTACTGATCCGGTGGTAGTAGATTTTGTTTTACTGTATGTGCATACAAAAATTTTATTTCTTACGTCAACGTTAGTATCATTAGCAAATATAATTCGTGCACCATCAAACAATTCATTTTCTGCCCCGTCTGGAAAATATGTAGTTTTTCCTGCAACTTGATTAAATGCATCAGTAACATCAAAGTTTATATAATCGACAGGTGCCTTGCCCATGCTACCTGAATTGAATAATTTTATATTTGGATAATATTCAATGATAGGTCTTTTAGCTCTAGCTGATGTATTAGATAGTGCCGCTTTAACCATTGGACTGTTATTATTGTTAGCAAATGTAGTGTTTAATACATCTACATGGAACCATCTATTACTACGGCTCCAGGCATTTTTACTTTTGCTATTACGGTTGATAGTAATATAATCGCTGTCCGCCGGTACTAGTAATGCGTTGCCGTATGCATCTGTATCATAGGCTGCATTATCAAATGGTGCAAAGAATCCCTGACCAAATGGTTCAGGTACTAACTGTTCGCTAACCGGCAATAACGCAATACTTGTCCCAACGCCCTCTACATAGTATTGGTCAGTAGTATATTTGGCAGGAGTGATGTTACCATTAAACTTAACTTTTAAGCCATTGGTAAACGTCACTCCATTTGGGCTAGTATATGTTTTCTTTCCTATAATATCATCGATATCTATTTCTGAAAGACTAGGAGTATCAATGAGTTTAATTATACCGTACTGGTCTGGATTGTTACTATCCTGATAATACAACTTGTTTAGATTGGCAGTAATGAGAGGAACCAATGATATTTCCCCATACGCATTACGAACAAAATGACGAGTAATGTATTGTTTACCATAGTTTATTTCTATAGTTTGGTCATTTGGGATCAAGCCATCTTCGTATAAACTAATAATAGGATCATCTTCTTCACCAACATATGAGATTCTGTAAAAATTATTATTTACAGTAGTCAATGTACCTTCTTCAAATCCACCTTGATGTACAGTTACATACAACTTACCATTTGAATTAGTTGTACCATTGGTTAACTCAAGGACAGCTCCGTATAAAGAAGGAGATATAGTAAAAGTGGTTTCATTTATAATACTAGATATGTAATAAACTAATCCTTCTTCTATGCCACCAAAAGAAATTCCAGTAAATGTTACTGCATCGTTAACATCAAACCCACTAGTAGATACACATGTTATTGTATGTCTTGTGTAACCTAACGGATCGCTGTCAAAATTTTCTTCATCAAATTCTGTCACTTCACCGACCGTTGCTGTTACTTCAGTTACAATAGGTGTGACTCTATCAGGATTATCAACGTCAAATGCATACTCTCCGTAGAAGTCTCCAATGTATGCTTGCACTCCCGGCTGTGTCCCATAGAATAAAATTCTTTTTCCATCTAAACTTGCAATACCGTCAATATTTTTTAATTCGCTTAATTTTTTGCCGTGTACATCACTAATTGATTTAGTAGTAACTAAGTCAACGGGGTTATTGCCCGGGTAGTTGTTTTCGTCTTGTGCATTAGCTAGTGGTACATCAAAAGTAATAGTGCCACTGGCTAAACCATTGTTATCTACACCATAGACTTCACGTGTACTAATGTTTGTTCTTAGTTTTTCATATCCAGTAATGCCCGGTTCTGTTTGAATAAACAATAAGGTATCCTGACCCACTACAAATTTGTACGAGCCACCTCTAACCAATGTAATCGTAGGATTGCTTACATCAAAGGTAAATAAATCAGATGTAATATCATATACTACTGTGTTAGAGAGCATAGTGAATGTACCACTTTTGTACATAGCAGTATCACTGATGTTAACTGGTTCAGGGCCCTGTGGCAACCAATAGTATTGGCTATAATTTATTAGCTTGTCTAAATCTGCAAAACTATCCCATGAATAAAATTCATTAGTGAATAGGTTGTTGTGGTTATCAGTGGCAGCACCTTCAACATACAATGCATCAACTAATTCAGGGTATGTAATAGCATCTACTGCAACTTGAGTATCTTTCTTTTTAAAAATAACTGCTGGTTCTAACTGGTAGTCTGATCTAGTCTTGGTTGGTTCGGCTACATAACCGTCGTTAGAGGTAACACCGTAACCAAACTTACTCCCAATAAACCCTTGAATTTTTTTGAAATTAGGAGGTTGTACTAATTGATCTAGTGTAGCTGATAGGAACTGATTGTTAATATCTGTCTTAAAGATTTCCGGTAAAAAATCGATTGTTCTAACTCGTTTTGCCATTCTGTTTTACCTATTAAAATGTTTGTAGTTCGGCGGGTGTCAATGCACTAATAACCATGATATCAGTTGCTTGTGCCGCATTGACGAAAATTTCATAAGGTGCACTACGAATTTCGTATAGGTCACCAAACTTCAATGAAGGATCATTTGGCACTAGCACCACAGAGTTTACTAAGTCACCTATCTTAGAATGCAAGTATGCACTAAGTTCAGTGAAGTAAAATGTGTCACCAAAATTCCAATTATCAATGCTAAAATATGTATTCATCTCACTTAACACGGCACTTCGAATTTCACTGTCACTGGCAGTTGTTCCACTAGACTTGATAACTTTAATAGTTGCACGTAGTTGAGGTGATGCTTTATTTCCAAACAATGGTTTGAATTTCACGCTGTTTAAAATAACGCTATCGGTTAACATTTTGTAATCATTGATTTCACTGTATGCTATATTTAACTCATTGATAGTTGGGCTTGTAGGTTCTGTCAATTTGTTTGACGTATCTTTAATCCAATTTTGATATTGAGTATAATAAGATTGAGTGACTACGTATAAATCAATGATGTTAGTTGTGGCTGGATCGATACGTGTTGTATTGCTTGAGTTATGTCTATATTGGAATGCTAAACCTTGTCTTCCAGTCTTTGCAATATAGTTATTAACTTGCACTAATCTAATAATGTTTTTTGTAACGGCGTCATTTACCGATTGGTAAAATGCATTTTCTTTAGTGGCATAGTATAGTTGGCCGGCGGCATATTCATACTGAACCAATGCTATTTCTGCCTTAGTAGAATATGCATAAATTATGTTTTTATTAGATACCATTTGGTATCTAGTTAATAAATTGATGTCGGTGACTTGTTGGAAGAAAACAAAATGTGATGTGTTCTTTGTACCAGTTGCATATCCAGTTAGGTCATAAAAGAAATCCGGATCTTTAACAACCCCAGCAACATTAGGATCTGTACTAGAAATTTCTACACTATAGTCATCAATGTACCCATCGCTCTCAACTAGTTGTCCAACAATACTTAACTTATTGTCAATAGCAAACGGATAGTTACTATCTGGTTGATTATTAACTTTCAATACGTTGACAAAATCTTGTAGTAGTTTTCCAGTAGAAGGGTCATATATGACATTGTTTTTGTCAAACGTGAATCGAATATTAGCTACACTACCAAAATAATAAGCTAACGATTTATATGTTACCATATAACGATTACTACCTAGACTTTCAAATTTTACAAAATAGTTAGTCTTGTCAAATGTATCAACTATCCATCGTGTTTGATTTGCAAGTAATGTGTTATTGAATATCAAAGTAAAACTCTGATTCAATGTAATCTGTGTGATGCAATCTTGAATCACATCAGATGGTAATAGATTTGTAAAGGAGGGAAGAATGGTTGTTAATATTACTCCATTAGGAATAGGATTATTCAATACAACTGGACCAAATCCATTGCCTAAATTTCCTTGACCATTATTACACCCATCACCTGCGACACTAGCTACACTTGTCCAAATAAATGTTTTGTCTGCTGGGGTTGGTAGACCTTCGATTAACCTATTATCTTGACTAAAATAGTATCCACTAGGTGCAATAAATTTAATCAGTGCGCCTTCGGTAAGATATTTTACATTGCCTGTACTGTATACTCCAATTGGCATAGGACCTGAAATATTTTTAAAATAGCCAGTTGATTCTAATGTGTTGAATGAAGTTTGATTCCATACCACTGTGCCGTCTCCGGTACCACTGTTAACATTATACCTTCTATAATTTTGTGTATAATATTGATAAGAGCGGTGATCGTTTAGTTCGTTATTTAAGGTCTCTGTTAAAAAGGCAACAACATCATTGGTTGTATTTGCTGTAAAGGTAGTATACCCGTCACTGTTTTCTAAGTATAGACCACCGTCGTCACTAAAATTATTTGTGCTAGAATATTTTGCGCTTGGGTCTAGTAAATCAAAATTACGACTTACACCTACGCTACTTCGGTTAAGTGCTTTACTCTTAATGATTGATCCATACAATGTATATGGAAAATTATTATAGTCTTCTCCGTTAACCATGCGATTTTGACTATAGAATCTTTGCGGAGCACGTTGTTTGATGCTTGCAAGGGTTTCTCTTGCTTGTGCATTAGCAACAGGGATAGTTAGTTCCATTGTCAATGTCAAAGTCTCAACTCGTCCCACACGACTTACGTAGTTAATAGAAACAGTAGTACCTTGCATTTCGTCAGGATTTATTGTATATGTTAATGCGTTACCTGCACGAACATATGCGGTGAAATTACCAATTGGCATTTCACCAAACACTCCGTCACCAAATACATAGCTTACTTGGTCATTGAACCTAGATGTTATATTATATATTTTTTTATTAATAGACAGTAATTGATTAGTATTATTAGCGTAGATACTTTCTACCTGAGTCCATTGATTAATTGTACCAGTAGTATTGTCAAAGTTATATAACCAAGTATCAGTATTATTAATTCCCTGAATGTTAACGTCTACCACTTGGCTACTAATCTGTTCAGTTAAATTAAAACCATAAGTTTGTAATGACCCTTGTTTGAAATACATAAAGAATCCGGTGTTTGGACTGCCATAACCCAATCTATCATTACGATACACTATGTTGAATTTGCCATTTGGGCCAGGAGGTATTTCATATAAACTGTCAGAATTTAAACTAGTTACGCTAACACATTCAAAATCCATATTTACTCCGTCAACAGTTGCGTTGAATGGAGCAGTTGCAATAACACCGGTAGGAAGACTAATACTATATTCATCTGTCTTAACATCTAGAATAGATTTAGAATTTCCAGGACGACCAACACGTTGAGAATCGATTAAAGCGGCGTTTATAATACTATTAAATTGTTCTTGCCAGTTTGGATTAGCAGGGTCATTCCACAAGATTGTTAAATTATTAAGAACCAAACCATTGACATCTTTGACTTGCTCAGTTGTCTGAATTGAAGTAATTTTTAAATAACCCTGACCAGCATTATTACGTTTAGGATTGTAACCAACTAAGTTAGCTAGCTTGATAACACTGTCTCTACGTTCAGCCGTATCAATGAAGTTTTCACGTGTGTTTAGATCATTACGGAACGCAAGACCTTGACCCATAAACGCAATAACGTCTAATAGTGCAATAAATTCACTAGATTCAATGTAATCATTGAATGTTTCAGGATAATAGGTACGCAGATAGTCAATGAAACTTTTACGTAGGGTTTCATAATCGTAGCTTTTAAAATCGGCTTCACGAAAGGTTTGATAGATTTGTTGCCAATTCTGAACACCAAATATTGCTGATTGTCGGGATGATGTTGCCATAGTTATTCTCTTTTAAGTATTTATCTTAAAGGAAAACCACGGATTTTGTTATTGTAGAGTAGCGGTGTTAGTTAGATTATTGAAGAAAACATTCAATATTTCAGCGTTATTAAAGGGTGCAATAGCTAACTCTACTTCAAGTAGTATGCCATTTTCCTGTGTGTAACTCTTTACAGTATTGATAATCAATCTAGGATCATTGCTAGCTATTCTACGTATTTCATTTTCAATTCTTAGTTGAGTTTCAGCATCATTTGGTTCAAACACAAAGCTCCAAATAGTAGAACCGTATTCAGGATTACCAACTTTTTCTCCCTGTTGTATGTTTAATGCATTTATAAAATCTCTGACCACCAATGATTCATCCACAATACGATATCTTTTACCCGGGACAGTTGGCTTTATTACACCGCCTGTGCCACCGTCTATGCCAGTACTAGCATTGGTTGTTTTTGGCTCATTTGCACCGATTGTTGAAAATCCTACGTAAGTTGGCATGTTTTATCCTATACTATATTTATGCAAGAAGTTCTTCGGATATCTTCATAGCTGTGAGATATTCATCCGCAAATTTCTTTCGTAGCTCTGCAATTTTTGGGTCACCGGCTGGCAACGTATTTATTGCATCTACCATGGC
>ENA-OSIY01000577-OSIY01000577.1-marine-metagenome-genome-assembly--contig:-NODE-577-length-20463-cov-11.174679_pt1 | contig 20463 bp, 11 predicted proteins | sample MGYA00237884_ERZ534233 | MGnify/ENA primary metagenome ERZ534233 (study PRJEB26412, sample SAMN06343840) | marine metagenome | isolation source: estuarine water | place: USA: Columbia River Estuary... | reverse complement strand
ACCTAATCTTCTTCTACCTGAAGATATATTATCAGAATTAAGAGTTAATTGAGTGAATTGTAATCCGGCATTTGGTTGTACCGCAATAACAATTGGAATTGTATTTGCAGATAAAGTTTGAGCTCCAGTACCACTAAAAGTTAATCCTAGGTTTTCAAGGTAATAAACTTCCATATACCCCCCGACTTGAGAAACTGAAAAATTAGTTCCTTGAGTACTAGTTAATGATACACCTTCGGGTGCAGATAATGTGGTTAATGATGTTGGATTTTTATACGGAAACGCCATTTATTTATTTTTTATTTAATTATTATTTTTATTACGATATCTTAGTATCTCCCCTAAAATATAATGAACCTGTTAATGGTGTCCCCCCAGGTAATGTATATTGAGGACTAACCCAAAGTACCCTGTAAGTTCCCGTAGGTATTGCAGCCCCTGAAGTCACTGTAACATTTATTGCCGTTAATAATGTTACAGTCCCAATATCTGCATATATGTCTTGACCACCAGCCGAAGTTCCAACATCATTTGTCATATCACTTATTGACCCACCAACGCCAACTAATGGAACCCATATACTATAGAAATATTGAATTGAAGGATTAACAACTGTTGAACTAACTTGTATTGAACCGTATGTATAGATATTTTGAGCAAATCCATTAATAATTTGTCCTGCAGTTTGCGCAATTGGTGAACTAAAAGTAACAGGTGTTATAAAATTACTTCCACCACTTACAAATGAAGGTTGATGAGCGTAAATATTTAAATCACCACTATAATTTCCACCATTATTATTTGGTGGTGAAGACGCCCCGTAAAAACTCCACCATTCTTGTGCATTATTTGCCAATGCATAAGTTAATAATGTAGTATCGTCCCCACTTGTTTGTGGTTCTGCAAAAATATACGCCGAGAATGCTGGTTGTGTTACCGAAGGTGTTGGTGTTATAGTTGATGTATTAGTTTGAGTTGGAGTTGTTGTATTAGTCGGAGTTTGAGTTTGAGTTGGAGTTTCGGTAGGTGTTGGTGTATTAGTTGATGTTGTTGTATTAGTTGGTGTTGCAGTATTAGTAGGTGTTGCAGTATTAGTAGGTGTCGCAGTTTGAGTTGGAGTCTCTGTATTAGTCGGAGTTTGGGTTGGAGTCTCTGTATTTGTAGGAGTTTGAGTTTGAGTAGGTGTTTCTGTATTAGTTGGTGTTGCAGTTTGAGTTGGTGTTTCTGTATTTGTTGCAGTTTGAGTTGGCGTCTCCGTAGGTGTCGCAGTTTGAGTCGGTGTTTCTGTATTTGTAGGTGTTTGGGTTGGAGTCTCTGTATTAGTTGGTGTTGCAGTTTGGGTTGGAGTTTCTGTATTAGTTGGTGTTTGAGTTTGAGTCGGTGTTTCTGTATTAGTTGCAGTTTGAGTCGGTGTTTCTGTATTTGTTGGAGTTTGAGTCGGAGTCTCTGTATTAGTTGGTGTTGCTGTTTGAGTCGGAGTCTCTGTATTTGTAGGTGTTTGAGTTTGAGTTGGTGTTTCTGTATTTGTCGCAGTTTGAGTCGGAGTTTCAGTATTTGTTGGTGTTGGTGTCTCTGTATTTGTCGGTGTTGGAGTTTGAGTAGGCGTTTCTGTATTTGTCGCTGTTTGTGTTGGCGTTTCTGTTGGTGTCGCAGTATTAGTCGGAGTTGGTGTTTCAGTTGGGGTCTCTGTATTAGTTGGAGTTGGTGTTTCAGTTGGTGTCTCCGTGTTAGTTGGAGTAGGTGTTTCTGTATTAGTTGGTGTGGTAGTATTAGTTGGGGTAGCCGTATTAGTCGGAGTAGCCGTATTAGTCGGAGTTTGTGTTTGAGTTTCAGTTGGCGTAGGTGTTTGAGTTTCAGTCGCAGTAGGTGTTGCCCCTATAGTAACTGAAGGAGTTGGTGTCATTGTCTCAGTTGGTGTTGGTGTTTGCGTTGTAGTGTTAGTTGGTGTTGTAGTGTTAGTTGGTGTTGCAGTGTTAGTTGGAGTATTTGTCTGAGTTTGAGTTGGCGTATTTGTCTGAGTTTGAGTTGGCGTATTTGTTGGACTTGCAGTATTAGTTGGCGTACTAGTTTGCGTTGCCGTTTGACTCGGAGTATTTGTCTGAGTTTGAGTTGTAGTATTTGTTGGTGTTGAAGTAGAAGACGGAGGAGTAGTTGGCGTATTTGTTGGAGTAACTGTTGGTGTAATTGTTGGTGTTGATGTCGCACAAGCTAATGGGATGATAACACCCATAAGCAGGTTATTTCTTGTTACCGCAGAATAAATTAATGTAGTGTCTACATATACATTAAATGGACCTAAAGCATTTGAATTTGACGCTAATTTTATAATATATGAGGTACAACCTGTCACTGTTAATTGTTGCTCAATTTCAGCTGCACATCCAGGGGCGTTATTTGTTACAATTATTGTGTATATGGACATCCGTAGTTTTTATTAAATAAATACCTTGACTATTCTATTTCAGTAAAAACTATTACAAAAAATTGAAATGAAATAATATTGGCGTTATTCAATAGTCATATTAACAACACAAGAAGCTAATTCAATAGTAATTAAAAAAGTACATCCAAATGTGCAATCTAAAACTTTAAAAACTTCACAGTTGTTACTATCAGTTAAAGTTAAAACAATTTGAGGGGCTGTTTGGAAAATTGAAGGTATATTACTATTGTATTCAACAACAGGAGGAACAGCACCACTAATAGTACCTAACAAAGTTTGATAATTAAGATAAATGTCTGATATGAAGACACTAATTGGGTAGGCAGTACTACCTGATATTTCGGTTATTCTTACTTGCGTCATGATAAACACATTATGTCGTAAACAATTATCAAATCAATAATAATTTCTTGACCCTGTAAAGATGTATTATCTCTACTAGATTCAATAGTTATTTGATTATCAAGAGCGTCAATACTAACACTACCAACTCCAGGAACACTTAATAGTAATTCTTTAAGGGCGTCGTAATATAAATTATCAGTAGGTACCTGAACTAATGTTGTTCCTGTAAAGAAAGTTTTACTTGTTGTTAATCCAGCAGGATTAACCGATACTTTTACAGTAAATGTCGCATTAACTAAATCACAATTTGTATTTCCTGATGTTAAATCATAATAACCTTCATTTAACATTTGTAATAATCCAAACTTAGTAGGTGATGAAACTCTAAATATTTCTTCACCCATAACATAAGTTTGGTATGAAGCATAATTTTGATTACATGTTATTGTTGCAGTTCTTTTTAAAGAACATCCATTATTGTCAACTATTGTTAAATTATAAGTCCCACCTGTTAATCCTGAAACTTGAATTTGTTGAGGTTCATTTGGAATATTGTCTGACCAATTAAAATTAAATGGTGGTTCTCCTGATGTAATAAACGCGGTTATTTGTCCACTATTTCCACTACCACAAGAAGTACTATACAATGAAAAATCTAATTTTTGACTAAATGGTATAAAAGTAGTTCCTGATTGAACACACCCATCAGCATCAGTAACCGTAACCAAATGACTACCTGCAGTTAAATTATTAAATGTTACTGCACTTAAATTAGTGTCAATAATATTATACAACCCATCAATAGAATAGTCTAATGGTAATGTACTTCCTGTTGTTGTGTATATTTTTATTTTTCCGTTGTTTTGATTACATGATGTTGAAGTAACCTCTGTAGAAATTGTATATTTGTTTTGAGCAACAATGGTTATTTCTTGTATATTAGAACATCCTGTTGCATCCGAAACCGCAACGGTATAAGTACCCGAAGATAACCCATTAAAAACATACGTTGTTTGTGAATTACTAATATTTTTTGTGTTTCCGTTTGGTGAAATTAAAGTATATGTATAAGGTGCGTTTCCTCCAACAACAGACAATTGAATTTGACCATTAGTACTTGAACATGTCGAATTTTGGCTAGTTACAGAAACAGAGGTTATTCCACCAGGTGTTGCCAATGTGGTTCCCACAAATGATTGACAATAAGCGGCATCCGTTACTTGAAATTGGTAATTTCCCGCAGTTAATCCTGAAATTGTATAACTTTGAGCATAAGAAATTTCAACATTTCCTGTCGATGCCGAATAATAATATGGCGCAGTACCTCCTGTTAAAGTCACAGTAATAGCACCATTACTTTGGAGACAACTTGGTGCAGTAGATGTTACAAGAGCAAACCCAACTTGGTCTACGTCTGCAAGATATGCTGATTTTGTAACATTACACCCTAATGAATCTGTAACTTGAACAGAATAATTACCTGAAGTTAATCCAGTAATAGTACTTCCTGTTTGACCATTACTCCAAAGATATTCATACGGTGATATTCCTGTTTGACCTGTTGTAATTATTTTACCAATTGGTGACCCACCACAACTTGAATTTGGAACTACGTATAAACCATAGTCAAACTCATTTGAATTATTCACAATAAAACTTTGACTCAACCCTGTACAACCTCCTAAATCAAGAACTTCAATAGAATAAGTACTAGCACTTAAATAATTAAAAGTAAAAGTATCGGTATTTGTTGACCCAGAATTAAGAAAATTATTATTTAAATCAAATAAATAAAATTTTGTTGTCGAATATATTGAAGTTGACCCAACTGTAACCGAACCATTAGGTAGATTACATGTTGTATTGTTTACTGATGTTATTGAAGTACAAACCCCACTAGATACAGGAATGTTTATGTAAAATTCCGAGTTGATAGGTAACGTACTATCATTTACTCTAGCTGCATATGTTGACGCAGATAAACCTGTGACAATAGAAGCGTTTGTTGTAATAACGTCAACTTGGGTTAATGGTGATTGCCACTGTACAGTATATGGAGGTGTCCCACCAGTTAAATACAGGTTAATAATACCCGCATTTGTATGAGAACAATCTCCTGTTACCGCTATATTATAACTGAAAGACGACATTTGATATATTTTTTTTGTTAGGTGTACAGTTTATGCTAATGTTTATTCCCGAGTTTAAAGTTAATGTTTCCCCAAAGTTTCTTTCGGTACAAGTTAAATTTGTTATTGTTAAAGTATTACCATTTAAAAAATAAGTAAAACCATAATCATATAGATTAGGTAAATATAAAATAAGGGCGTTTCTCCAAGCAGCATTTGTTGGTACATCTGTTAAACCATATCCTGTGTAGAATAACTCTTGTATAATAATATCTCCATTTATTCGTAAATCAACATACCAATTACTTTCAACTGAAGTTTGGACACAATTTCCTAAAGTTAATCCACTTGATGATAACATATCTGTTAATTTATTTGATAGAATACTACTAAAATTACTTACATCAACATCGCCATTTAACCATGGGTATATGAAGAAATCGGTATATTCTGTTGCACAGGTATAATCAAAAATGTTTGATATGATATAACATGGGTCCACAGGTACTGGTACAAATTCACACCCTCTTTGTCGTCTATAAACAAATTTTTGTTTTTGTAAAACCGAGTTTTCAAATTTAACTCCGGTATTCCAAATAGTTGTTGCAGGAACCATCTGTTCTACTAACTTCATCCAATATGGACCAATACCATTCACATAATCAATTAATTTTTGATAAGTGTATTTGTTATTTGGTAATCCAACGGTTTGTTCAGATTCAATGTATTTCCACCATATAGATTGTAAAGTTGGGTATCCTCCTGTTTTACCATCAGTGATGTATTGTCTATTCCTCACATTAATCATGTTTTGCCAAAATGTTTGTGAGAATTCAAAAAATGTTTTCTTTTTTGGTTCAGGATTAACATAAGTCCAATCCACTCCACCAGGAACAGGGTATCCTATTGTTAACCCTGATTCAGGAATAGGATAATCATATTTTCTTGATTGGTCCCAAACTCCATATACAAGTCCTTGTGAAGGGTTTAAAAATAAATCAACATTTTTAACATTTAATACAAGTTTTTCATTATCAACATAATAATATGCGTTATAATCCGCATTTATTGAAACTCTAATTTTATTATCGTCTTCTAACCATGATTTATTATTATCAACTATTTTAGTTAATTTAAAACCTTCAGTCATATACGGGAAATCTCTAAACCTATTTAAATATGGTTGACCATAACTAAATGGGGTTAATTGAGTTTGAAAGTCATAATTTTGACCTGTATAAACATTTCCGGTAATTTTTACTTCATCAGGACTTCTATGTTGAGGGGTTACTTCATACCAACCAGAACCTAATTGAAAAAAGTAATCTTCCGTATTTGGCGGTGCTGATGGATACCCTAAGTCATCAATAGGATAATCACTTAATTTAACATTGACATCTTGGTAACTTTTATTTGAAGTAAAAGCACTATAGATATGTGTTGGACCCTTAATAGTATATGTTTGTCCCGGTAGATATGAAGGAGTATCTTGAACATATGTTCCTCCTGATATTTTCATCCATTGAGTATAGAATTGGTCTAAATTAATTTTTTGGTCCGCAAGATAAATGTGTTCATTAAATTCAACTAACGAATCAGGGGCACCAATTAATCTCATCATAAATTCAATAGACCTTCTAGTTCCTTTTGATTTAAAAAGGTATGCGGCATTTAGTATTAAATTTCTATAAAAAGCGTAATTTAATTCTGTTGGTGTAAGTGCCCTTGCATACCCAGGATATGTTGGTGTGTTCGTATTACCAAATACTGAACTTAAAAAGTCCTCATTAGTTATTGGTGAAAAATTTGAAGACCACCCTAATGTTCTCGAAAGATTAACTAATAATTCTGACGGTATATCATTTGATGGATTATAATTAACCGAATTCATATAAGCTAACGCATCAATGAATTGTTTTATTTGGTCAAAACTTCTACCATATATCTGAAATATTTTTTCTACTTTTTGTCCTCGAGTATCAAATTCTTTTAATGAGTCAGTAATTAAAAATCTTGATAAATAATTAGTTTTAAACGAATCTAAATTTTGGGCAATAAGTTCTAATTGAGATAGGTAATCGTCAAATAAATAAGACCTAATATCTAAATTCCAATTTCCATCTTTAGGCCAAGTTACTTGTTGATAATCAGTATAAAATTGCCCATCAACATTTTGTTGAGGTACTTGGAAAGTTGCTGTGTACTCAGGTCTTACTAAACGATTTAATAAGAATTTTTCTACTTCATCAAAGTTTTCAGCGAATACTTTATCCGTAATAAAGTCATTCAATCTTATTTGATATTGTTCATTAATTGTTGTTGCCGTATCACCAAAAGGAGACCCCGAAACATAAAATTCTACGTAACCATTACTTAAAGTTTCTGAAGGATTAAATGACATTACATTGTATATGTTGTCATTAATACTAACACAATAATCCAAATAACTATTGTATAAGTTTCTATATGGTGAAACAATTATTTCTCTAACTGACAAGTTAGTTGCCGCACTAATCGAATAATCAATATCAAATGGATTATTAATCCTATCAACATCAACTTTAAAATATGTTTCATCAGTTGTTAAATCATAAGATATGTCATATGCTGTTGGTCCTGTTGTAAAATTTAAATTGGTGTATAGTATGTCTAACGCCGCAGGAAAGTTATGTATGATATGTGTAACCGAAACTTGGAATCTTTTACTTAAAGACCCGTACATTGAAAAATTTAAAACTTGTGATACATCATAGTTTGGGTAAACTCTAAATTGAGTCGCCATTATTCTACGACTTTCCGTTAAATCTCCAATATCTAAATCATCTAAATTAATTGGTTCCGAAAACGCACCAACCGTAAAAGTTCTATTAACTTTTTCAACAACAGAAGTTGTGAACTCAAAATTACCTTGCGTAAGACCTCCACCCTCAACAGTTTGTAATCCTACAATGTTGTCTGAGAAAGTCCCTGCTCCACTACCAGGTCTTGGGGGATAAAAATATTTTGTGTTCTTTTGCGTTATTGCCATTAGCTACTTATATTTGTAAAATTTTTACTGAAATCAATATTATCGTTTCTATTCTGTCTAACTTCATATAACAATGCATTAAATTGGTCTCTAATTTCATATAAGTTGTATTGTCTGTATATGTTATTTTGAGAATCGTAAATTGTGTAGATACCGTCATCAATAGATTTGGTTTGATTACCGTAAAGAGCAATTGCTAATGAATCAATATCGTATTCTGCCATTTGTATTTCCAAAGTGACAGGATTAAAGAAAGTATTACTAATTATAATATCTTGGTCAGGTTGTCCAATATAAGGTGTTGCGTTTGGTTTGTTTGTTGGTGATGATGAAGGTGATAGTGTTAAAAACAAAAGATTTGAACTACCATCAACATATCTATATCTAACCGATTTTTGTGAAGTGTTAACCTCATTTGTAACAACGGGTTGACAATAAAAACTTGAAGTTACTACTCTAAAGAAATTAGGTATTTTTGAACCATCAGGATTTAAATATTCAATTCTAAACCCAATAAGTCCTTGTGGGACAAATTTATTTTGATATTGAGTAGGGACATTTGTAATATCAATTACAAGGCCTTTAACATTTGGTAACGCACTTAAAACACCACAATCAGTAATTACAGTTCTTATTTGTGCGGGTCTTAAATATAATGTATAAATACCTATCGCATTAAATTGACTTGCAGGTAGAGTTAAATTGTATAATCCACCTAAAACCTCAACTCCTGCGTTTCCACCTGTCTCAGTATTCGCAAAGTAAGGTCTAAGTATTGTTTGCGCATCTAACTTTGTAAGCAAGAATTGGTCTGTTACATCCCTTGTTGGTGTGTAATTCATTATAATTTCGACATCTGCTGGTGAAACATCAGATGGTCTTATTGTTCCGTATGAACCTATTGCCATATTCTTTTATTTTATAAATAGTTTAGTTCTTTTTTTCATTTAAGTTGTTTGACTTTTATTCTCAACATTAAAGAATCCGTACCCATAATTTATCATATCACCTAAATTATCAACCTCTCCCAATCTTTGAACTCTTTCATACGCACTGTTTTTACCTCTTTCGACAAAAACATCCGTTTGTATTTGAGCTTGGTCGACAACTTTTAATAATACCTCGTCTTTTGTTATTGGTTCCGCAGTAAGATTGTTTGTTGTCAATCCTGAAGATTGTTGGAAATATAATGTAGTTCCATCTTCATAGTCATAATAGTTGATACCTGTAATAGTGTAAGCAGTGTAGACAACATTTATATCTGATATTGCCCCCCATATTTGTCCGTTAGCTATTACGGGAACTCCAACTTGAAATTTATTAGGTCCATATTGTGCCAATTCATTTATTCTTGATTTAGTAAAACCTGAAATGGTAAATGGTACCGTAACATAATTATTTGATGTTTGAGCCGACACCTCATTCACTGCATCACCTGAAAAGATATAATCATATGACACCGAAGTACCAATCCAATTACCTGAAGATGGGACAAAAAATGCCTCTCCTTGAGGGTTATAAATTGTTGGATTACTAAATGGTGTTGTTATTTTTTTAGTTACTCTTGTAACACCCCATGGATTTGTTTGTTCCATAGTAATCTTGTAAACCTTATTAGCCGATGCGTATGTATGTGTTATAGAATTAGGCGTATATCCTGTAATAAGTTCTGTTGGAGAATTGTCACCCCAATTTATTCTATATGCTGATAAATCTAAAAACTTTTGAAATTCATTTGAAGTGTTGTAAACATTGTAAGTGTAAGCTGATAATGTAGTAGATGAAAATATAAAATTTGCAACCACATTTTTTTGTAATACCGCACCATCAAATGGACTATAATATCCCGCATCAACTGCGCTTTGTCTTAATAATATTGGTATACTTAAATTAGTTAATAATGAGGTACCATATGAACCAGAACTAACAACTTTAGTCATGGCGGAATAAACCCCAACAGGAGTATCTTTGTCATAAACTATGGATAAATCCCCTTTAATATTTTCAGGTGATACCGTTATTTTGTAATAATCTTCCATTATTGTGGTGGGTTAACATATTCGTACCATTTTATGGGAATTTCAGTCCCTAATCTTTGACCTTTAGTATTAAATACTTGATATGTTTGAGTTAAATAATCCAACTTTACAGTATAATAGAATAAAGTAGCCCCATCAAAAGTGTATAAATTTCCAGGCGCTTGATTATATTGAGGTCCCTCTGTTTGGTCTAATGGATTTACTCCTCGACCTGTCATCATTTTAGTGAATTGACCTGTTTTGGCATTATAAAACTTAGCAGCCATATAGAAAGTATTTATATTCAAAAAGTTTCTTTTCTTTAACCAATAAATAAAAAACCCTTCTTTATCACCAACATAATCTAAAATAAATTTTGGTTTTTTCACACTAACCAATGTTCGTTGCATCAAAGTATCCATTGTAAGACCTTGTTGGGTAGGTATAATTATTGTTAAATAATTTGTTTGAGCCTTATCGTCAGGGGTGTCATAAAAATCCAATTTAAAAAATGAGTTTGAAAAATTATTTTGATAATAATAAAGTTCTTGTGGTGTAAAACCTTCACCTAAATAATTTATTTTCCAATTATTAATATCCGTTAAGGAACCACCCGAATAAAAATAAAACTCATAATTAATTTCAGTATTATTTGTGGTTGCAGTTGCAGGTAAATGAGCAAATCTTGAAACCTCAAAATCCCTACCAACACCAATTACTTCCGTAATCACAGTTTTTTCATATTCCTCAATCGCCATATCCAACCCAAGATAATCCCAAGTAAGAGATACTGGAATACTGATTTGTTTGTCTTGAAATCCGTCTTGTCTTATTACAAATTTATTCACACTCATCTATTAATGGTTTAAATGAGAAGTCAAATCCGTTTAGATTCTCATTATAGTTTATTCCTTCAGGAATTAATCTAAAAACAATTTCTGAAAATGGATAATGTGCCGTATTAATATATGGATAATCCACACCTCTATTTAAATTATCTCTAAATCCATAAGTATACAAATCTCTCCATCTAAATTGTCGGTCACTAGTCGAATAAAAAGACCACTCGGGAACTTGGTCTACAAATTCCACATCACCCGTTTCAACATAATCAGAAAATACTCTAATGGTCATTTTATTATGTGGTTGATAATAATACCCTGGCGAGTTTGTTGTGGCAACTGTAGTTGTTTGAAAAACTGTTTGGTTAAATTTTAATTTGTGATAATATGGTGATACCACTCTTTCAATTTGTTCATAATCATTCCATTCACAGAAATCGCCATCAATAGTGTCACCTATTTTTAAATCAAGATTATAGTAAAATGTTTTTGTTTCACCACTAGTTAATGTATATGAAGAAACAGGTATTGAAGTATTTGACCTTTGTTCATTTAAATTCCACCAAGGATTTGTTATTTTTGACAAATTAAACCCCCACCCTTGTTTTAACCCAATACCATTACTCGGTTGATTAAAATATCCTGAATACCCTTTATTAATTATTGTTAAATTAATCTCGCTAATAGGTCTCTTTTGATTATCTTTTAAACTTGCAAAATCTAAATCATATGCCGAAGTCATATTATAAGCATTACTACTAGATTTTTGAGATATTCTTGTAAGGTTATTTGGGGTTATAGAACTATATTCTAATTTTCTTTGTTCTGTAAATACATTTTTTTCAAATCCTGCTTTGGTAACTTCTAAATCTGTTAAATTTGTAAGAACTTTTTGTTCTCTAATATAATATTTTGATTTAGTTTCCGTTAAGTTATCAGGATTAATAACTCTTTTAAATGTTCCTGTTTTTCCATTACTAAAAGTTGTTCCTGTATAACCTATGTTTAAGAGATTAAATATGTGAACATCACTATCCAATAATCCATTACCCAACGAATATACTTGGAATAAATTTGAGTTCCTATAAACAAGTGATAACTCAACATATTCTCCAATGGTCAACCCATGTGGAGCAATACACGTAAATGACACAAGACCATTACCGTTTTGTGAAGTGTTTGTAATTGAAAATGGTATTCCATTTTTAGCAACCCAATTTACTGAGTTAGTATTATTTGAGAAGTATGTTAATACTTTATCGTAATTGTTATTATATGGATAAGTTAAATAATATGTCCAATTATATGTGTAAGCACTTTTAGCTTTATAATTAAAATGTTGGTCACCAACATCAGGTCTGTAAAAATCAAATTCATAATATTGTGGAAAACCTTGCCATTTTGTGCTTTGTTTTGATGCCTCAGGTGCAGTATAATAAAGATTATATTGAAATGGTAGGTAACCTGTTGTCCCTGTGTATGTATTATCATAAAGATATGTAACTTTGAAAGTTGGTCTAAATACTGTACAACCTTGTCTTTCATCATCATAAACCTGCGCAAGACTTACAGTCGAACTTCTATCATATTCAGTAATCTGTTGACTCTGATTTTCTAAAGATATTGCAATTTGCTCATTGACCGAAGGAGCACCTTTATATCTTAAATTACTTGGGACTATTAAATAATTACTCATCTACCGAATATTTTGTTTTAAATCTATCTAATGCCGAAGCTCCTTTAACAGGCCCAAAATAAAATTGAAACGGAGCACCAACTAAAAATTTACTATTAACGGAAGCGTCAGGTATCCATGTATATTTACCACCTGTTGTTGGGTAATTAAGTCTATCTCCATCAACTTGGAATATGTAAGCTCTTGCAGTTAAATCATTTGCAACCGATGTTCCGTTAAAAAAATATTTAGTATTTGTTGCAGTTCTGTCTAATGATTGGTAATTATTTTGAATAATACCACTAGAACCTGTTGCCCAATTATTGTTTTGACTACCAAAAATACCACCAGTAGTCCCCCTCAACTCCCATTGGTAAAATGGTACTAATTGAGATTTAATACCATATGGATATGGATAATAACCTAAATTATCTGAACTTCTAAAATCAATAACACCAGGTGTTAAATAATCTTTTGTTTGTAAATCTTGAGTTGTTGATGAAAACCAAACTGCCATTGCAGGGTCACCTGGACTACCCAAAACATTAACAGGTGGGTCTGTATCACCAACTATGGTTGCATAATATTGAGGCGAAAAATTAATATTTCCAATTTCACAATTTATTGATGCTAATTGTGTAAAATCCCCATCAATTCTTTTTTGTGGTCTTGAAAATAATTGATTTATCCCATTATCCCCTAAAGGTATAATTTGAGCTAAAAATTCCTCATCTGTTATTCTAGTAATTACAAATAAGTTAACTAAATCAGATGTATCTCCATAACTTGTAGAATCAAGATTTGGTATTATGTAAGCTTTGGTTGTTGGGTCAAAAGTAATTTCAGAATAAAAATAATCTTTCATACCTAAGTTAACAATTGTTGTTGGGAATAATAAATTACGGTCATTGAGACCAGCCGGATTACCTGTTGCGTAACCAATAAATTTTTTAGAAGTATTATTCCATGGACTACTTCTATAATAAAAGTTATTACTATCCAGATTAAAATATGAAACACCTGAACAAAATCTTGGATATTCAGGTTTATTTTGACTGTTATAATATGTGTCTACTTGTAACGGAAAAGCATATAACGCACCGTTAATCCAATTATTCATAAATGATTGAGATAAAACTCCTCGACAAAGTGCATAAAAGAATCTAAATCTATATCCCCATTCCGCAAAATTTTGCCAATCTTTTTTCAAATCTGTTAATGGTCTTCTTAAGAACATATAACATCCATTTTCAACTGCATCATCTGTTATACAGTTAGTATCTATTGTAAATTGAGTACCGAATCCAACGTAACAGTCTAATCCAACCATGTTTTCACAATTAAAACTTTCCAATACATTAACCGAAAGTTCCCCATATCCTGTTAAATCAGGTGTAACCGTTTCTGCACCTACAGAAAACGCTACAGTAGTAAGGTCATCTCCTGCTGTATAAATTTCATAAACCGCAAAATTAAGATTTTGTTGTAGCAATGCAGGATTTAAATCCCAACTACCACCATCTAATTGGTCCGAACTTGGTATCATATCCGTTCTTAAAACATTTAGTTGGGAAGTACTAATTGTCATTGGTGTAAAAATAGGACTTGTTGTATTATAAGTTGATGTAAAAACTCTATTAGAATAATAAGACTGAAAATCATATAAAGGACTACCAACGTAAGGAACCCCTCCTGGAAAATAAGGACTATTTGTTGGTCTTGTTGGAGGTGTAACTTGTGACATTACCCCAATACCTGACAAATCTTCAACATCATACCTCACAGGATTTGGATAATAATCATACATCGCATTAGTAGGTGCAGAAAAAAGTTCTCCAACTGTAGTTAGATAATTACTACAACTATCAAAATCCGTAATATAACCATTATAGTTAATTTTGACCCTATAATAAGCGCCACCCCAATTCATTTTTCGCCATCTTCCTGACGACCCTCCCCCACCATCTAAAGGATTACTATAATATCCTGTACCTGCTTGAGTATAATCTTGGTATAACCTTAACCCAATAACAGGTGTCGCATTTGCTAACGTATTTGATACAAATAAATTATCTGTTGTATTAAACGGGTCAGCACAAGGAATAAAAGGATTAGTAAAACTCAAAATACTATAAAATAATCTTCTAGCCCCTCCTGTAAAACCAGGATTTGGTATTGTTGTTTGTACGGTTAAAGTACCTGGTACCACATCAGTACTATTTAACCTACCATAATATGCAGTATTTGTTGTGTTGTAACCTGTGAATGATTGTCCCGGTATTGGTTGTGTTGTTGTACCAGGTTTAAAAAAGTAAGACTGATAAAACATTTCAGGTTGAGAATACCCTTGTACTGAAATAGTAGGATTAGTTAATTTTTGTATAGGGATATTAAGTCTTGTTTCGGCAGTAAATGTCCAATTTGGGTCATTTTCATTTGTCCCAAATAAATTACCTAAACAATACTCATTTCGATATAAAGGAGAATATGGGTCAACACCTCTTTGTAATACCAACACATATTGTTGTTGATAATCTTCAAAATAAGACGTTGCAACCATAGGGTTAACCGCATATTGGCCATAATCAGGTATGTATCTATATCCAATCCCTGAAAGGAATGCTGGATACCAATCAGCAGGGTTAGATACTGCCGATAAAATTTGTCCAAATGATTGAGTTGTTCCTGTATTCCATATTTTTGATGCATTTGCCACTGTAATTGCGGTTATTACTTGAAAATATTCAATATCTGCTGGAAATTTGTAATTAGTTTCTCCTGACCCATAAGGTAAATTATATGTCACAGGGGCAGAATTAGTAAGTTGGTCTATTGCATATGAAACATTAACTGTAGTCGCACCTGTACTATTATAACTTTCACCACTAATACCTGTTATGGTACCACCTGTTGTTGTCGCGCTATAATTATAATTATAATCTGTACTACCAGTGGGATTCACAAAACTTAATAATGTACCAGGTGGAAAATCTTGCTGAGATAAGACTGTTATAGTATTATCGTAATGGTGTTTACCTGCATTTAAATCTTTTGCAATAGTAACTCTGATTTGATTAACACCTGTAAAATAATTTGCTCTTTGATTAAAAACATTAACTCTTTCTCCAGGAGGTAAGTCATACGTTTGTACAAATCTATTACGACCATCCGAAAGAGTTCGTTCTATAGATATTGGCATTTTATAAATCATTGGATTTGAAAGTTGTGGTAACAACCCATTTCCCGCTAGCGCTTGAGAAAACATATAAGACCATTCTTGAGCATTTTCATCAGCACCAAAATAATTCGCTTCAATTAAATCCGCATATAATGTTGAATCTGATAACATACTTAAAACTCCTCCACCTGTAAAAGCATTTGTTGGTGGTGGTGTATTTTTAGATGTCTTTAAATCTTGTTTACATTCGCAGGCCTGACAATCAGGATATGTAATCATTGGTAACCTAATTGTATAATCTTTCTTATCACAACTAATACCTAAACTTCTACAAATCCATTTAAATGGTCTAACTTTAATAACTGGTATTCTTATATCACAAATCCAACAAATTACTTGGAGTACTAAATTATACAACCATATTAAAATATGGGCTACGGTTAAGAGTATTAACCCTACAGGTTGTAAAACTGTGAATACGATTGAAAATAAAAAATATAATAAATCAAAATTTTTAAATCCGTCATTTACAGGGAATTTATTTACACTATCTTCACAGTCCTGAGAATCAATTTCTTTAATACCTATAAATTTACCTTGTCCACCAAATAAACTACCTCCTTTTTTCCATTGGTCAAAAAATGATGATACAGTATAAACCCTATTAAATTCAAATTGATAAAAAGTGTCATCACAATCAATTGACTCATTTAATTTATCTATTTTTTGTTGAGCCAAAAATCCATTAGTATATCCACTCCAAGCCAATCCAAAATAATACGAACTTTGTTGTTGTTTTTCTCTATTCGATGTCGCAATTCCATCAGGCGGAGTAATGTCAGGAGAACTACTTAACCACCCATATTCTTTAACATTAGGGACTAAAAAATATGGTCTTCTTGTTGGTAATGTTAAATCATTTGGTTGAGACCATTTTATTTTAAATCGATATTTTCCTTTTGTTGGAATTCCAATTGTTGGGTCATAAGATATTACTTTTTCACCAAATTCATTGGTAATGTAATATTCTAAATTCATTGGTAATTCAACTAACCATGTACCACTTCCGTCAATAACATTTCCTGCCTGTTCTAAGTCATATTGTTCTAACACAGGATTACCATCGGAATCTTGTCGAATTGTTTGTCTAATTGCAAGTATTTGTCCAGGAGATGTTGTTAACCCACAAAGATTACCCATATCATCTCTAGGTCTACAATCTTTTCTAACTCTATAACTATCAGGTGATGAAAACATTGAACCCATGAATACAGAAGTCGGTTGTATATCAACATTTGCTTCATCTCTCAAATCAAAATCTAATCGATTAACAGCAATTTGGCAAGTAGTCGGGTCACCCCATAATGGAGAAATCTCGGCACTTTTAACAATATTAATAATTTGCGGTAATGATTTTAAATCAGTCGAAGTTCTGAATTTATTACCGGCTACTTGGGCTTCAGTTGCAAGGCCCATTCTAATTAAATCTTGAGGTGTTAATGAAAATTCACCAATATCTGATAAATCCACATCCATAACAATAGTTTGATTCCCTAAAGGAACACCCATTATCATATAATCACCACTCTCATTTGTTTTGGCGGTAAATTTATAATATTTGTCAAAGATTTCAATTGCGGTAGAACCTGTTAAAGAATCAATTCTTGATGGTAAAGTTCCAGTTGCCGCGTGTTTTGAATAAGATTTTTCGTAAGGTAATAAATTATATCTATACCCATCTTCATTTTTATCTGTAGGAGATTTATAAGGATAGATACTTGAAATTAAAGGGTTTGATTGGTCAGGTACCGTTATTGGGATAAATACAGAAACTCTGGCGTTAGGGACACCAAATCCTCCATTTGCAATTACTCTACCAACTAACACACCATAGTCAGCACAACTTCTTGTGTAGACATCTGTTTGTTGTATCTTTAATGATAATATTTCTAAAAACTCAAAATCTTGGTCTAATTGTAGATTGATTGTTTTGTTAACACCAAGTTCTGTTTTTATTCTATAAGATTGACCCATGTAATACCTTTAATTTATAAATAGTTTATGTGTTATTTTTAAAATACAAACACACTCTTTTTAAATTATAAACTAATCAATTCAAGAATAAACCTATATTATGAGAAGGTAACTGATTGGAAATTTTTAACCGATACTCGAATATCTTTATTAGGATATCTAATTTGATAAACTTGTGATGGTTGAGCAAAAATTGTATCATCTACAGGAGCAATTTCTTTAGTTTCTGGGTCTGAATATTGCATCGAAGTTTCTGCTGAAGAATATTGACCACCAACATTATTATAGACATTTAAGTTCGCAACTGTTAATACCCCGTTTTGGTTTTGGACAATACTTTTAATTTCTGATAAATAAACATTTTGACCTAATTGTCTTATTTGTGGGTTAAAATATGTGGATATTTTATCAACAACATCCGCAATAACTTGTCCTGAATTTTGAGCAGAATCTAAAACAATTTGTACCTCAACACTAAGGTCGATAACTTCCGCAGTTAATATTGAAATATAATCGTTCATCATTCTATAGTTTGACAAATATGTCGCAACATTTTGTCGTAAAGTATCAGACACAATATTGGTTAATTTACCTGAAGTATCGTATGATAATAATTGAATTAATATTTTATTATTATTTTCTGTAATAGAAACTTTTGCAGGAGCACCAAATTCTGCTGGCATATTCCTAATGATTGCCTCATAATCTTGAACAGTAACCGCTCTTTTTTGTGCCGCAAAATTAAATGAAACATAATTTCGTATTTCTTCTAATGATGGAATACCTGCCCCACCAATTGCTGCAGTAACGTTATTACATCTTAATGAATTAACTACAGATGAGTTTGTTAATTCTGAAGGACCATTAACATAAAACGAAACGGTACCAATTTGAGTAATTACATTTGTACCTAAATTTGTTGCTAATCCACCACCAACTCTATATTGTATGAATAATGTTGAGTTAGGGATTAATGCAGAACCTAATGAAAAGTTATTGGAATATCTTTGTAAGTCTAATGTTGCACCTACCGTAGTAAATTGGTCTAACGCATCTTGAGCTGTGTTAGTTCCCCCACCAAAAGTCATTTTTTTAAATCCTTCAGGTGTATACTCAGTCATAAATCTATTTTGTGTTTGAATATATCTACCAACTTTAATACCTGGTTGGTCGGAAACTTTTGTTGGGTCTTCAATAAAAACCCTGTCTTCAGCTAAAGCATCTACTTCATACCATCTATTTGAAACACCTAAGAATTCTGCCGCTGTTGGTGTGTTTGTATATTCAGTTCCACTTTTTAATAAAACACTTGTAATACCTAAAACATTTTTTTCAGGTAAGAATAATTCAAAAAATGGTCTTACATCATTTGGAGTAATAACTCTTTTGAATACTTTAGTAATACCATTAACAACAAGTTCTCTTTTTGTTATTGTGTAATTAATTAATACATTATTGGCGTTAAAATTAGGTATTTTAAGTCTGTTTGGAAAACCTTGAGCATTATATGGTGATGTAAAATCAATATCATAAATGTTTTCAAATACAATCCCTGCACCTGTAATTTGTGAACCCCTTGTTAAGGTACCCAAATATCTTTCATCTTCTTTATCCCCAAATGCGGGAACTGTGATAGAAAAATCTACTAATGCAACCGAAGGTCTTTGTCCCGGTAATTTTAACCCATAAGTTCTTGCGATATTATAAATCGAAGACCTTTGTTGAGCGTACTGAAGAACTGTTTCTTGAATACTTCTATCAATGTGATAGTGTAAGTTATCCGCAACCGCAGCGTTTAAGTCCAAGAATACAGAAAATACCGAAGCATCGTTGAAGTCTTGTATTAATTCAGGGTAATAAGTTTTAACATAGTTTAGTAACTCTGTTCTTATCCCTTGATAATCTCTAGTTGTATATGATATATTACGATTTGCCATCTATATTAAATATTAATAATAACAAAATCACTTTGTGCAAAAGTGTTTTTATCTGTTGAGTAGTCTATTTTAATTTTAGCAGTATATTCTGAAGTCCCTTTTCCAGGAAATCGATAGATTGGTGATTCACTACTACCGATAGAATTTTGTCCTGTTGCAATATCAACTTCTTCTTGAGGGTCTGCTGGTGTTATTGTTATGTTATTTAATAATAAATTTGGCATATAATTTGAAACCGCCTCTCTAATGTCGGATTCAATTGCGTCAAAAGTAAGACCATCAAATGGTTCAAATAAGAACTCATATAACCTTGTACCAAAGTCAGGTAGATAATATCTTGTACCTTTTCTCGTTAACAATAAATGGATTAAATCCGCCTTTACTTCTTGAGCTTCAAATTGAGTTAATTCCAAATAGTCCCCTCTTTTAGAATTTCTAAAAGGAAAATTAAGACCGTATGTTGTACCTGCTGCCATATCTATAATTATAGTGTTGTGATTATTTCTTATAAATACCTAAAAATAAATAATCCCGACATTGCCGGGATTATTTTAATAATTAAGATGAACAACCAAAACAATCAATTTCAATACCTTCAGGTTTGGGTGGTAAATTCATGTTACTATAGTCTACTTTAGGGACTTCAGGATTTTTAGGTTTTTGTACCTTTGAAATGTCTACCGCTAAGTGTTTAGCTCCCGTTGATATAGCCTTTGTTCTTACATAATAACAAAGAGTTTTTAATCCTTTACCCCAAGAATGGAAGTGTGATGATGAAATCTTTGATAATGTTGGATTGGACATATAGATATTCATTGATTGTGATTGGTCAAT
>ENA-OSIY01000576-OSIY01000576.1-marine-metagenome-genome-assembly--contig:-NODE-576-length-20470-cov-11.264110_pt1 | contig 20470 bp, 23 predicted proteins | sample MGYA00237884_ERZ534233 | MGnify/ENA primary metagenome ERZ534233 (study PRJEB26412, sample SAMN06343840) | marine metagenome | isolation source: estuarine water | place: USA: Columbia River Estuary... | reverse complement strand
ATTCTGGATGCGCTGGAAAGTTAAACAAGGTTTACCTCCAAATCGTGGTGAGTTACAACCTTTACAAGCTTTCTTAACTGGTGCTAGACAAGTGTCCAATTCTACATATGATTTTGTAAAGGATAGACGTAAAGCAGAAATGCCAAAGATTTTAAGTGCAGTTAAGTATTTTAGAAATCAAATGGCACAAAATCCTAGCTACCCCAAACCCAAAGTTTGGAGGTCAGGAAGAAAACCAAATGCAAATCCAACTGCTAGCCCAATTTCCAATGAAAATAAAAGATTTACAATATTAAATTCACTGTTTGAAAATTTGATTAATGTAAATGAATTTACATCTTCCACCACACCCTCAATCAGCGGCTATATACAAGCACAACTTCCAATAATAACAAAAAGCAAACTATTTACTATTTCTCCTTATAAGGACTCAATTAAACAATTAGCAGATGAAGTTGAATCTACGTATACCACTGATAAGGGACAAAATGCATTAAATCAATTGGCTGATTTTAGTTGGAGTTCACTAACAAATAAAACTCCTAATATAGGTGTTAACACTAACCAAGCATCTTCAGCAAATAATTCATCTAGTGCGCCGTCTGTGCAAGCAGCAGCTAACTCTATTGCAGGCAGTAATACAGCAGCAGCACCTGCAGTAGCACCTGCAGCAGCACCTGCAGCAGCAAATCAGCAGTCTACTATTGGAGTAAAACAAATAAATAAAATTATACCCACCTTGCGTAAAAGAGACTTACTAAGTGTTAAGAAAAATGTTGATAATACCTTAGCAAAGCGGGGCGGCGCATCTACAGCCTCTGTAGCAACATCATCTACTACACCCGCTAAAGACAATATAATAACTATGCCAAAAGGTAAGGCAGGACAAGTTAGAGCATCCAGGGAAGGTGGAGTAACTCCCGAAGAACAAGCAAAATTTGACCAAAGAGTTCAAGCAGCTATGGCCAGTCAAAAATAACAACCCAAAACCGTGTTTTTTTGTTACCAATGATAAATACTATCATGCAACAGTAGGTTGCAACTTATTAAAAGGCATTTCAAAATGGCACAATTTACAAAAACAAACGGTGACTTTCTACCGGTAATCAACTTTGATTCACCAGCATACACAAACAGTGGTGCAAACGCAGTTAGTTCTGCGGCAACAGTTCAACCTCAAGGTCCTAAGCTAGATTACTTTACAATTACAGCAGCTAGTTCTGGTGCATTGTCAGGTACTCAAGTTAGCTTGATTATCCAAGCTACACAACAATTAGCTACAGTGTATATCTATGAGTTCACAACTGCAGGTCCTGATACATTGGCAATGGCTGTGTATCCAACTGCTGCATGGACTGCAACAACATTGCAAGCTGCATGCCGTGCAGGCTTGACAGCAGGCGGCGCTGCTAATGCAGTAGTTGCTACAGCTACAGCTACATTCACAGGTTAATCAATATCTGTCTAAAAGAACCCTAGAAAATCTAGGGTTTTTTTACCTCTGTTAAATACTAGTATGAGTTACACAATCACCTGTTATACCTTATTTGATATTACACAGACTAATGTACTCAACCGTCACCGTCCTGATATGGACAACGAATTTCGCTATAAACGTAATACACAAAGCAATTTTGACACAGTACAGCAAGCAATTTCATTGCGTAGTCAACCAGAAATTGTGCGTATTCCAGAAAAAACTGTAATAAGATTTGACAAATTTACTGAATTTGGATTCTTATTTGAACAAGAAGAAAATGAAACATATCCATGCTGGTCCTTTGATTTTAATGTACAGCACCCGAGTGTTTTCTATAATGGTGTCAATGAATTAGGTGCATTATATAATGATTGTGACCGTGTTCCTATGATTAAATGCCATACTGAATGGGATAAACTTCCAACTTTCTTAGATGGTAGTGATGAATTAAGAAACATATATTTTAAAGTATTAACAAATGATTAGTGATAAACTATTACGCAAATTAGAAAAAACAGTATCCAAAACGGATATGGCTAGGTTGAGCGAAATATCTATTATGCAGGGACAAGATGGTTCTTATTTTCTGTTTAACAAATATACAATTAGAAAAAATAACGATTGTTATATAGTGATAAAAGATTATGTTGCCGAAATCAAATCCTTCAATATATTAAAAAATGCCGTAGCTTGGTGTACATTTGATCAACAAAACTTGATATATGAATCTAATCGTATATCCACACTAGATAACAACTTGGCTAGTGTGGATAGTGAGATTCAAATACATCAAAATCTAGCAAAAAAGGCTAAAAAATTAGAAGAAAAATTAATTTATCTAGCCAAAATGGGAGAAGAAAAGATGGAAAGAAAGCAAATCACTGAAGAATTAGCCGGATATGTGACAAGTTCTAAGATTTGGCAAAATAAACGGTTGAACAAATCCATACAATAAAGAAAGAAAAGATAAATATATTATATATTTCTCTGGAATACAAATATGAAACTAACTGAACTAAACAACAATCGCCGCTCTTACTCTACTAGAGTATTAAAAGAACAATATGAAATGCCGTTCAATGTAGATAAGATGTCCATGTCATCTACACGAACCATGCTTACAAAAGTTCGTGGCTTGATGAATGAATCAAAACAAACTTCTGACTACCAAAACAGTCAATCATCAAGTTCATATATGAAACTTGTGTTCATGGAACAAGCACTTAGTGACCATTATAACGAATTACGTTCACAACCTCAAGCAAGAATCATGGTTGAGAACGAAGAAGTTGAAAAGTCACAAGTTGTATTAGCAGCACAGGACATGGTAGACCAAGTACAAAAAATGCTTGAAGATGTAGGTCAAATGCAAGTTAAAGAATTGCCTGCATTAGTATCAAGCATTGAAAGCGAAATTGGAGTAAACGAAAGTCAAACATATAATGACGCAGTTTCTAGTCAATTAGATGCGTTGTCTGCCTCATTGAAAGAATCATCAACTGCGTTGAAGAATGCATTGAATGGCCTTACTGGTCAAGCCGTAGATGCAGCATTTGATGCTGGTGCTGACTTAGGTGCAGATGTTGGTATGGATGCAGGATTAGATGCTGGAATGGACGCAGATATGGGTGACGAGGAATCTGAAATTCCTCCACCAACCAACGAACCAGACATGCCCCCATCAGGGGGTGTAGGTAGAGCAAAGAGATAATATGTTTCTATTTGAACTTGATGGTACCGACCCGTTAAGTACTAAACTCATTGTTCTTGTTAATCAGCTTAAATCTGAGATTGAGACTGGTAAGATTGATCCTAGTAGTTATACAACGGAAGAGTTTTTAACGTATTTACAAGACAACGGTAATATTGTTTTAGATGTTACTGACTTGTATGATATGATAAAGAACCCTCCGTTAAACACTATTATTAAAAATATCCAAGGGGATAAAGTTATCTTCAAGGGACATGATGATACACAACAAGCACCAGACCAAACACAAAATCAACAAGTTGTTCAACAAATGGCACAAAGTGCTATGCCAACACAATGATAACTGTTACAGATAAAGCAACAACCAAAGTAAGACAAACTCTTGCAAAAAGAGGCAAGGGATTGGGAATCAGAATAGGCGTCAAAACGACAGGCTGTTCTGGTTTAGCTTATGTTTTAGAATATGTTGATAAACCAATGGCAGAAGATTTAAAAATAGACTGCGACGGATGCTCACTGTATGTTGATCCAAAAAGTTCTGCTTATCTGCAAGGGATGACAATAGATTATGTCCGCAATGGACTTAATGAAGGTTTTGAGTTTCTGAATCCAAACGTTCGTGATAAATGCGGATGCGGAGAAAGTTTTAGGGTATAACCAAACAGTTTGACATTTGGACTATAATTGACTATAATTGACTATAATCATGTATAATCCAAACAAATATAAATACGAACCAATTAAACGCATAGATACCCCCGAAGGTCGTAGATATGCAACACCAGACGGTGAAAAGCTACCAAGTGTTACTACAATATTAGATGCAACAAAATCAGAAGAAAGTAAGCAAGCATTACAAAATTGGCGTAGATCAGTTGGAATTCAAAAAGCACAAGAAATTACTACTGAGGCTGCAAGTCGTGGAACACGAATGCACAAGTTTTTAGAAGATTATATCAAGACCGGTATAATCACTGAATCTGGATCAAATCCTTATAGTATTCAAAGTCACACTATGGCTAAAAGTATTATTGCACAGGGATTAGTCAAGTGTACTGAATACTGGGGAACAGAAGTTCCGTTATACTATCCAAAAATCTATGCAGGTACTACTGACTTGTGTGGGGTACATGATGGTTCAGATGCAATTATGGACCACAAGCAATCTAACAAACTCAAAAAGCGTGAGTGGATTGATGACTACTTTGTTCAATTGACCGCTTATGCTAATGCTCACAATGAAGTTCATGGTACTAAAATACGCAAAGGTGTTATCTTTATGTGTACTAAAGACAATATTTACCAAGAATTCATTATTGAAGGCAATGAATTTGACAAGTACAGCGACATGTGGTTTAAACGAGTAGAGCAATACTACATAAAGTTCCTATAGTAGCTAAGACAATAATTATGATAAATAAGTGTAAACGTAAAGAATTACACTTATGGCCATAGTTCAAATCAGCAAAATACAACAACGAGCAGGTAATCTAGTTGATCTACCTCAACTAGATAACGGTGAATTTGGTTGGGCAACCGATACGAATCGTCTTTTCATAGGCAAAACTGGAAATGTTTATGCAGATGAAAATATTGAAGTATTGACATCCTATTCAAATATAAGTTTCAGTCAGATTGAAGGAAGTGATGGGGGCAATTTTAATATCACTACTCCATTGAATGGGCAAATATTAACCTATGTATCAAGTACTGATACTTGGGAAAACTATTCAGGTAATACTAGTCAGTTTGGTGGCACTAAACTTCAATTAGGAAGTGTATCAAATATTGCAATGACAGGTGGTGCCATTGGATACGTACTACAAACAGACGGATTAGGTAATCTTTCTTGGACACCCAAAGGAACATTATATACCGACATCAAAGCACTAACAAATAATCCAACTGGTAATATTATTACCATGACCGTGGCTAACACCGTACCTTACACTAACAATGCTCTTGTTACTATATCCGGTGTAGTAGGTACAAACGTTAATACTATTGTTAATGGTCAAGCATTTTATGTACAATTAGACGTAGATTATCCTACTTCAGGTAATTTAAAGTTATATACTACTACCGGAAATGGATCTCCGGCCAATGGTGCTGGCTTAACTGCAACAGCCAATACTGGTATAGCAACATCATTAATCGGTGGCTCAGGCGGTGGCGGTAGCGGAACAGGTGGTACAAATACAACGGTACAATTCAATGATTCAGGTATATTAAATGGAAATGCAGGATTTACGTTTGATAAGACTACTACAACATTAACAGTTTCTTCAGGTAATATTATTACTGGAAATATAAATGCTACTTCACTTATTACTGCACCTAGATTAGTTTCTAATATTGCAACTGGTACAAGTCCGTTAACGGTAACAAGTACAACCCGTGTTGCAAATTTAAATGTTAGTTATGCTAATGTAAGTGATTATCTTGCAGTTACTTTCCAAACTTCAGGTACTTATTACCCATTACTTTCAAGTTCAACTTCAGGTAATGTAGCTCAAAGTGCCAATGCTGATTTATCATTCAATGCAGCAACCGGTGCATTAACTGCTACCTTGTTCACTGGTACATTAACAACCGCAGCACAACCAAACATCACAAGTACCGGCACATTAACTAGTTTAGCAGTAACTGGTAATATTAGTGCAGGCAATGTAAGTGCTACAACATTTACAGGCGCATTAACTGGTAATGCATCTGGTTCAGCAGCCACTGTAACTACAGCAGCACAACCAAATATCACTAGTACCGGTACATTAACAAGTTTAGCAGTAACAGGTAATATTAGTGCAGGCAATGTAAGTGCAACAACATTTACCGGTGCATTAACTGGTAATGCAACTACAGCAGGTACAGTAATAACCGCAGCACAACCAAATATCACTAGTACCGGTACATTAACAAGTTTAGCAGTAACAGGTAATATTAGTGCAGGTAATGCTACCTTAGGTAATCTTGTAACTGCTAATTTCTTCACAGGTAACGGTTATTTACTTACAGGTGTAGGTAATGCAACTGCTTTAGTTAATGGCAATAGCAATGTAAGTATACCAAGTGCAAATGGAAATGTTAATATAAGTGCTGTTGGAAATGCTAATATTGTTGTTGTTACTGGTACTGGGGTGAATGTAGCAGGTACATTAAACACAACAGGTAATACAGTATTTTCTGGTGCCAATATTACCTTGGGTGCTGTTGGTAATGTAAAAATAACAGGTGGTAGCAATACGCAAGTATTGCAAACAGACGGCTCAGGTAATTTAGCTTGGGCAAACTCTGTAGGTGGATATTATTTGCATACTCAATCAAGTGGAAACACAGTTTGGAATGTTGTACACAATCTAAACAATCAATATGTAAGCGTTGAGCCAATTGATAATACTGGAAATTCATATACCGGTCGTTATAATTATCCTACAGTAAATTATACTAATGCTAATGCACTTACACTAACATTCTCATCTGCGGTAACCGGATGGGCTGCGGTGGTGGGAGGCGGTTATACTACTAGTAGTAATGTAACTCCTACTCCCTCAGGATTTGATACATATGTTCAATACAACAATGCAGGTAATTTAGGTGCAAACTCAGCATTTACGTTTACTGTAGCAAGTGGTAGACTTAATGCAACAGTGTTTGCAGGTTCAGGTGCTAATTTAACAAATATTCCAGGTGCTAATGTAACCGACACTGTAGCTAATGCAACTTATGCTGCAAGTTCAGGTACTGCAGGTACTGTAACAACTGCGGCTCAAGGTAATATCACTTCAGTTGGTACACTAACTAGTTTGAATTCAAGCGGCACAATTACTGCGCCGGCATTCACTGCAAACACAGGTGTGTTTACTGGTAACGCTAATGGATTAAGTTCATTGGTTGGGGCTAATGTTACAGGTGCAGTTTCTTATGCAACAACAGCTAATTCAGTAGCTGGGGCTAATGTTACAGGTGCAGTTTCTTATGCAACAACAGCTAATTCAGTAGCTGGGGCTAATGTATCAGGTACCGTAGCGAATGCAACATACGCAGTAAGTGCAGGTAGTGCAACTACAGCAGGTACAGTAACAACTGCGGCACAATCAAACATTACTTCAGTTGGTACACTAACTTCATTGGCTGTAACTGGAATTATTAATTCGGTAACACGTCCTGTTATACCAAGTAGCCTATTAAATGCCGGCGCTGGAAATGTTACAATTTATCAAAATACTGTAGTTAATGGAAGTTTTTCTACGTCCTGCTACAGTATTGCGTTGCATCCATTTGGTACCTTTGCATTTTCCGGGCAGGGTAATAACATAGTACAATACAGAGTCTACGATGGGGGTGGATTGTCATTCGTTGACACAACATCAGTCGGCGCACCGCCATCCAGTCTAATTGTTCATCCTACTGGTAAATTTTTATATGCAATCACTTATTCTAACAATTCAATTGTATCATATTCCATTAATCAAAATAGTGGATATCCAACATTTGTAAACACCATAACTAACGGCTACGGACCGGTCGGCAAAGCAATTAGCCCGAATGGATTATTTTTGTACTTTGCCAGCACTACCGGAACAGCTGGGTTTATAAATCAAGTATCATGGGCATCAATTAATCAAACTACCGGCGCTCTGGTTTGGGTTGGACGGATTGCTTGCGGTACTTTGCCAAGCTCTATTGCAATTGATCCTACTGGTAGATTTTTATATGTAACTAATAAAACGGATAACACAGTATCACAGTTTTCAGTTGATCAAACTGCCGGGACACTTACTGCTATTACTACTGCAATAGCAACAGGCACAACGCCATCAGGTATCGTAGTTGATCCTACTGGTAGATTTGTGTATGTAACTAATTCAACTAGTAACACCGTATCACAATTTTCAATCAATCAAACTACCGGAGCACTTACTTCTATTTCTAGTTCAATAGGAGCAGGCACATACCCAAGTGGGATCGCAGCAGATCCTACTGGTAAGTTTATATATGTATCTAATAATTCTAGTAACACAATATCCCAATTTTCAATCGATCAAAATTCTGGAGCACTGACCTCTATCTCTAGTGCAATAGCAACAGGCACAAGTCCGGGATCTCTTGCAGTAATTGCCAACGGACAATACTTGTATGCGGTTATTGGGGGACAACTTAGCGGCAGCAGCCCTTATAATGGGATACAATCGTATATCATAAATGCATTTATGGCCGGATCAGTTACATCACTAAGGTTAACAACCGGTGCAAACACCACTGCCGGTAATATTACCGGGACTTGGTCGTTAACTACTGGATCGTCATTGACTGCAACATATGCTGACTTAGCAGAATATTATAAAACAGACAAACCATATGAAGCTGGTACTGTTTTGGCATTTGGCGGAGACAAAGAAGTTACATTAGCCGAAGATTGCACAACAAGAGTCGCTGGTGTGGTATCAACTAATCCAGCTTATGTAATGAATTCATCTTGTGAAGGTGAATTTACTGTTGCAATTGCATTACAAGGACGTGTGCCTTGTAAAGTTCGCGGAAAGATATTTAAAGGAGATATGCTAGTAAGCGGTGGCAATGGATTTGCTCGTCCTGTCCTCTTCCCGGTACTAGGTACAGTAATAGGCAAAGCATTAGAAAACTTTGAAGGCGAAGGTGTTATTGAAGTCGCAATTAGTAGAATGTAATAAATAAGATATAGGAATAATAAAATGACAACATACGCATATACCGCAAATACTGCAACAGCAGCAGCTTCAGCAAATATTGCAACAGATAAAGTAAGAATAGCTACTTCCAATGCAGCTATTCAATATACTACTAGCTTCCCTAATGTAGCATTAACCGGAACTGTAACATGTGCTACTACTAGTAACACAGTAACTGGCTCAGGGACATTGTTTTTAACAGAATTGGGAATTGGTTATTGGATTGGTAATACTACTGGAAATTCAGCTGGCATTGTTAAATCAATTGCTAGTAATACTAGTTTAACCTTAACTGCAAATGCCGCAGTAGCAATAACAGCTGCCACAGCAAGACTTAGTCCATATGGTGTTCCTTACACTGTAGCAACTGCTAATAGTCAAGTTATCCCCGCAAACACAGTGGAAAATAGTATCATTGTGGGTCAAGGCAACATTGTTTCTTACTTGTCATTAGCAGGTGCCAATAGTATATTCTCTATCACAGAATTGGGTATGCCTCATTCAAACACTGGTACATCCGGTGTCAATCCAGTTGGAATTATCCCGTCTGGCGTTCCCAACTATTGATTTTTAGCCCTGTAAGATAAATATATTTACATAGCACAATACGGTGCTTCGTAATGATAACTCATTAACGGCGGCTAGAACCCGCAACCCATACTAGGAGAAATCAAATGGGACGCCCTCTAAAAATCGCAAAGGCTCAAGCAGTCTTAACAATCACTGATACAGCCGCAACCGGTAGTATTGTTACAGTATCAGGTGGAAATCTAACTACAACCCCTACCGTAGGCATAACTAAAGGTATGACATTTGTAGCTGATACAACAGTTGGTGGAATAACAGCTAACACAATTTACTATGTTAATTCAATATTATCAAATACTACATTTGATGTATCACAAACTCAATTGAGTGTGCAGCCTCAAGTAATCCCAACATTAACAGACACCACAGGTCAATCAGTTAGTGTTTCATTTGAAGTTGTTGATGCATACTTCAACAACCCAGTTGGTGGAGTAGGTTTCCCCGCAACTAACGCTAACACATACGGTGTAGTTGGTGGTAACACAGCAATTATTGGTAGCCAAGTATTAGCACAAGTTGCTATTGGTATCAATGGTACAGGTACATTATATACTCCGGTGGCTGTTAACACAAGTGCTGTAGTAGTTGGGGTAGGTACTGATCTTGCTAATTTAACTACTGGTGCAGCACTTCAAGTTGCTGTAGCTAATATTAATGGTAGTACTAATTATGTTGATTTAGGGTTTGCAAGTGGAACAAAAGGTAATGTTAGTGTTACAGTAGCAAACACACTTGTTACTGGTAACATTATTAGTACAACAGGTAATGCTCAAACTCTTAGAGCAGCTATGCCAATTACATTTAGTGCTAACTTGGGTGCTCTAGTAACAGGTACAACATATTTTGTCAAAGCTATTGCTAATGCAGCAGCTTTCACAGTTTCTACTAGTCAAGGTGGTCCTGAAGTTCAGATGACAGCCGCAACCGGTACACCAAATGCTCTTATGAATCGTGTTGTGTTAACTGCTAATGCCAACGTTGTTGCAAGCAATGCGGCATATGTATATGCAAATGATGAAGCAGGATATATTGTTCGTCAAAAAGGCAAAACAAAGTATCTAGTAACAGGTTCAACCAGTGGTTTAACAGCACAATGTTTTACTGCTAACGTAGCAAATACAGCATTGACCCCAAACACAATGAATATTTTGTCTACTGATGCAGCTTCTGCAACAGCATATATTTCAAGTGTAAATGATTACAACTCTGAAACATTCCCAGTAACAGTTGCTCCTGGTTCATTATCACCTGGTACATTGTACACAATTTATAGTTCTGGTACAACCGACTGGACAGCATGTGGTGCAGCAAGTAATATTACTGGTATCACGTTCACTGCCACAGCAACCGGAACAGGTACAGGACTAGCAGTATTGAATACTGTAAACCCTGATGTAATTGCTACATTCAACACAGCTTTCACTGCTAATGCCGCTAACGGTCAGCCTAACCCAATCGTTACTATCAGTAACGCTTAATCATGGCGACTGCAACAAGCAAGTTAGTTAAAATGCAATCAGAAACTGAAATTGCAATACTTCAGATCCAAGTTAAGAACCTTGAAGAAAAAATTGGGGAACTTAAAGTGGATCTGAAAGCACTACATGATGTGATTGAAGCTAATGCAGACGAAACTAGACGAATGTTAAAATCTATGCGTGAGCAAGATGTCAAGGAACACAGTGAACTTGCTGGAAAAATTTCAGTATTAGAAAAATGGCGATGGATGATGATGGGAGCCGGTATAATAATCGGCTCGTTAGGCTTCCCCACGCTATCAGCAATACTTAAATAAAAAAAGAGACTTAGGTCTCTTTTTTTGTAAGTGCCTTTAATTTAGATTGAACTACATCAAAATTTACGGTACTAAACAATCCCGGATGCAATGGTTTGGGATATTGATTATCACCTACCCATGCATAACCACAGTGTTCTTCATTTAAATTTGGTACAAATTCATCGGAAACTTCACAAAAAAATGTATGATATGTGAAAGAATGATTGATAAATTTCTGAATAGGTATTAATTTTGCATTATAAGGAAAAGATCCTAATTCCTCTTGGCATTCTCTTGCAACACCGTCAAAGAGAGTTTCATTATCTTCTATTTTTCCACCCGGAATGCCCCAGTTTCCTGGATTTTTGTTGTCTGTTCTTAATAGATACAAGTAGCGATTTGTTTTATTGCTATAAAAGAAAACCCCTGCAGCTTTATTACTCATACTATGATTTATCACAATATTAGATGACGATAGAATAATCCCCTGCAGCATAGAAACCATCGTAACTTTTCATCCAAATATCATCTACAAAACGATATTGAACATTAGTTGTTAAGTTGGTTACATATTCTAGTGTTGTTGGAGTTGCAGCAGTACTATCAAAACTTACACCCCATTCACCTGTACTTGCATTATATTCAATAATGTCATTAGCAAAAGCAACCAGAGTGCCCCATGCTACTGTGCTATCAGTAGGCGAACCAATATTATCAGTTAACAAATATCTACGACCGTTGATTGGTCCAGGCAATCCTGCGTTAGGGCCAGTCAGTTGAGGATTTATAACACCATCAACTGGACTTAATGTATTTTGTGGTAATGTATCGGGGTCAATATTGTAAATCAACAACCTATCATCATTTGGATTAGGCACTATATTGCCTACGATGTCAGTAGTCATATATGGATTTTGCAGCCAAATTTGACTAATTCCCGGTTTAATTGCTCCATACACATTCAATACGCTAGACCAATATATATCCGTATCAGGATTAGATGGTAAATTTAGATTGATATTAGACGGATCAAATGCTATAGCCTCTGGTAATATCTGTAAGGTGTTTCCTATTAATAATAGCTTGTAACCGTATGGTGTAATCTTTTGTCTTGTTCCTAACAGCATATCATCATTTTGCATATCTTGCAATGCATTACCTGCAAAAATACTGGCTATGATTTTCTCAACAACACCCATCTTCTTGACTTTACTTGCGGTTGTGATCCATATTGGCATATAGAATTTCCAACTCATAACATCAATAGGATTGCCTGTATTAATTGGAATACTACGGCTACTGAAGGTCAATCCTTCTTGAAACACTGCACTAAGACTAGTCCAGTCTAAAAAGTTATCAGTACTTTGAATCTCTAATGCAGGATTGAATAATGTTCCTAATTGTTCAATCAATTGTAATTTTTGATTGTAGTTGGTTGTCCAAAAATCAACAGTGATTCTTAATGTATAAGGCACTGGCATTAATCTTTCAACAGTAAATGCCTGTCCTTGAACAGTTTCATATTCTTGTGTTTCTTGATTATATGCTCGTTGACGAACATTAATCTTGTCTACAAAAGTAGGATCCTGAGTCCATTTTTGATTGTACTCTAGACCACTTATATAATATGTGATTAACGGTGCGCTAGGCAAGTTACTTGCACTATTGTTTGCAATAATAGTTGCTGCTTGTCTACTGCTATCACCATACATGATTGGTACACGTATAATAATATCATTGCCTGCAGGGTCTTTTCCTTTAGTAACTTCCCAGTTACTAAATATCTTTCCAAACTGAATTAAAAATCTGCGGATCTGCGAATCATAGAAAAAAGCTGCCATGTAAATACCTTAAGGTTGCGGGGGGATTGGATCCGGAGTTAATGCTAGTGCAGTAGACAATGCTTGACGTTGCGGGATATATGTACCGTCGGTAAGTTTTGTCTCTGCTGTATCATTAATGAAGCCTGATAACAATGATTGATCTTGATCTGTGAATCCAGTATCTGTCCTAACGTTAGATGATACTCTAATCCATACTCTGCCGTCCCAACGATATAATAGTTGAGGGAAGTAATCAATTCGTAAGAAATAATCACCCACTTGAGGATTTGCCGGGAAACTGATACCAGCACCAGAAGCAGAAGCACCATCTAGTCCTAGTATTCCTGTTGAGAATCCATTAGGAGCAGTCCCGTCACCGGTCATATAACCAGCACTATAACCAAAGCTACGAGGACTACTACGTGCTATAAACTGGAATGCAGGATCACAATCTGCTCTCCAATCCATTTGTTGACTAATTGTTCCAGTAAATCCTGGAAGTTCGGGATCGGCATCAGCGGTAGCATATGTATTATCCGCAGTACCATATGGTCCTGTAATTGGTCCATTACTAGTAGCAGTTAGTATTATTTCCCCACTAACTCTACCTGAATTTGTATCTGTTCTATCTGGTGCTAGGGTGAATGTTTCTAAATGAGTGGTACTGAACACATCTAATTTATCATATCCCATGTCAGCAGTTATATCCCAAATACTTTTGATTGCTGCCTTAGGTATTCTGATTACTGGACTAGAATTTTTATATTGAGTACTACTAACCATCATAACCGTACCAGTATAAGCAGGATTGGGTACTCCGCCATTTGTGTTTACATTGACAGGTGGAGCAGGATTATTAATTGCTCTGGATAATACACCGTTACTTGAATATTCACCGTATGTAGGTACAATATATAAATTGTTGGTAGTGTATCCTGATTTTGGAACAAGACGAGCGGCTTCTTGAAGCGCAGCATCATTAATTGCAATGTTAGTATTATAAGTAGCAAGAATATCTTTAAGATTGTCCGCAGTATCTAGTTGCCAATATGTAATATTAGGTGGCATAATACCTGCAGGAACATCAATCAATGACCTATAATTTTTGTCACCATAAGTAATAACATATCCTGCAGGATACGGTTTGGTAGTATCCCAAATACCCAAGTAAGTATCTTGGTCTATCGGTGCAGTTAATATCTGACTAAATTCTTCACTATCAACCAGTGGTTCACATTTAATACGCCATAGATGAGGAAACCAAGTTGGGCTAAAACCTTCACTTGCATAGTTAGCATCGGTAATCTGCATGAATCGTTTCAATGCAACAGGTATTGTTTCTTTCAATGGATTATAATCAAGCAAGTGTGGTAACTCAATTACATCACCAACCATCAATTTTCTACCAATCAAATCAATCATGTCATTGTAATGAACAGTAATGAATATGATATCATTGTTTAAGAATAATCCAAACTGACTTAAATCAAAGTCTAAATTCTGTACATTATAATGGCCCCGTAAACGGTAAACATCCGGGTCATATGTTCTGTCACGGTTCTCTAAGAATAGCAAGTCTTGTATATTAGTGGGGGCCAATACATCATAATCTGGTTGTGTATAATCAATTGAAGCTCCTTGATTGGTAGGGCCTAAGTACTTATGAACATACAAATCTGTAGAACCTGCGGTGAACTGTTCTGATATGATTCTATCAAAAAAGTTGTAATCGTTTGTTTTATTGGGGCGCCAAAGTGAAAGCCGGGGCATAATTAATCTACCTTATTACTTATTTATCGTAAATATAGATGACGGTGCATTACCCAAAACTTGACAACAAATGGTTTTGGGTATATAATACATACTTAGACAGTTAATTAAAGGACTACGCAATGAATCAAATTCAGTATATCGCAGATGGTTACAACAAGAACCGTGAGCGGGTAGTTCTGTGGCGTACAGGCAACTATCAGTATCAACTGGAGGTTGCTGGTAAAAACACCAATTTCTCTGCTGAATACTATGATGCAGTAGAGTGTTTCAAGTCTCATGTAATTGAAGTAGTAGAATCCCCGGAAGATTTTGTTACTGTGGCTTGACATTAAATGATTTTGGGTATATAATAGACACTTGGACAGTTAATTAAAGGACCACAATATGCTAGTCAGCTTTATCAATTCGGGTTACAAAAGTGACGAAGGAATTCACGAAGTAGAGTTGGAATCCCTCAGGATTGACGGATACGAGCGTCCCTATGCTATCGTCAGTAATCCTTTCCGCCCCGGAGAGACCGTAAAAGCACAATTCCTAGATAATAAGTGGATCGTTGACCTGGATTAACAGTTGACATTAAATGGTTTTGGGTATATAATAAAAAAATGATAAAAGCAACTGTTACTACCGCAAAACAACTTGGTGCTCAACGGGGCGGATGGGCGAGCTTCAAGCACCGACTGATGGAGGTGCTTGGGATCCCACTAAGCGAATTCGGCCGTTGGGATGTCCCGGAAGAATGGAAAAAAGTATATTGCAAGGCAAATGGCCGCACAATATACAAGCCCTTCAAGATCAAAGATTGACAATAATTACAATCACTGTTATAATCTACATTAAACAACATTAGGAATACACATGGCTACTCGCAAACATACGGATGAGCATTTTGTAAAAGCACTTAACCCGCGGGATGCTGATACAAAATATATGGGTGAAGAACCCTTCTTCCCAATCCAACCCGACACTGAATCACGATTCTCGGCTCTTGCCCGCAGTTTTACGTGGTACACCCGATTCTATAGCAAAAAAGATGCTAGGGAATTGATGGCGCAATATCTAGATTACAACAAACGTACCGATCAAGCTAAAATGCTTAGGAAAGTACATGAAAGCGAATTCATTGTTACATTATGCTGGGTAGCACGTATGACAATGCGTGGTTTGGAATTGACCGAGCATGAAGAACTTACCTTGCAAAATGAAATCCAGCGGTTAGTCAAGACACTAACTGAAACTGAAACAAAAACTAGTCAGACTAGTATTGTTAAGGAAGAAGAAACAGTAGCCCGCCCTAATATTCAGGAAATTCTGAAAGAAAAAGCACGAGATGCCGCAGGTGAAATGGAAGGGATGATTGACGATTTTGTGACTACTGGCAAATCGTCAGACAAGACAGTTGATATTGTTGCAAAATACAATGTCATGCCACAACATATTCCAATCATTGTTGAAATTTGGAAACGCAAACAAGAAGAATTTCAGAAACTGTCTGATGGTGACGAGTATCTTAAAGAAGGTTATAGTTTCTTGGGTAAGATTCAGATTCGTAATATTCTCAAATTCATTGACGGTGTTCTCAGTGACTTAAATAGCTATATCAGCATCAAGAAAGCAAGTAAGGCTCCTCGCAAAAAGAAAGCTGTACCTGTAGAAAAGATCGTTTCTAAATTGAAATACTTGAAGTTGTTCAAGGATGTAGCTACAAAGCTAGACTTGATTAGCATTCACCCTACAAAGTTGCACGGTGCAAGCGAAGCCTGGGTCTTTGACACTGCAAAGCGCAAACTGCATCACTACATTGCAGATGATTACAGCAAAACCTTTACAGTTAAGGGCAGCACACTACTAGGATTTGATTCGGCAAAGAGTGAAGTAAAAACATTACGTAAGCCGGGTGAGCAAATCAAAGAAGTTATGGGTAGCAAGCCCGCAGCACGTAAGTATTTTACAGATATTAAAGCAGTGTCCACTACACCGAATGGTAGGTTTAATGAGAACATGCTGATTTTGAAAGCGTTTTAAAATGAACATAGATTTAAACAAATACAAAGATTTTGTTGAGGCTGTTACAAGTCAAGCAAGCAATGACTTGACTACATTCATGGATACATGTGATAGATTAGATGCTAACTACGAAATAGACTTAGCAGACAATCAGATGAAACATGGACCTGATGTTAATATCCCTTTACTAATCACAGCATGTTTTGGTTTAGCAGCAGAAAGCGGTGAGTTTATTGAAGTGCCCAAAAAGATAATTTTTCAAGGAAAAGCATTGACTGCTGAGAATGTCTACCATATGAAACGTGAACTTGGTGACATTATGTGGTACTGGGTAAATGCATGTCGTGCATTGAATCTTGATCCTAATGAAGTAATTGCAGAGAATGTAAGAAAGTTAGAGTCACGTTATCCCGGTGGAAAGTTTGACGCACACTATTCTGAAAATCGCAAAGACGGCGACTTGTAATACTAGGACTAGTGCGTTACCTGATAAATAGTATTATTAGGTAACACATATGTCAACATATCCAACTGCTAGTCCTCTTTCTACACCTTCAGGGTTAACATTAAATGAATTAAAAGAGGGTCTCTTTACTAATCTTAGATATCGTCTAGGTGACGGGATAATTGATATTGAATTGGATCCTCAACATTACGAAGCCGCGTACAATTACGCTATCAAGGTTTATCGTCAAAGGGCACAAGCAGCAACCGAAGAATCTTATATTCTAATGACCATTGAAAAGAATGTAGATACTTACACTCTTCCTGCTGAGTTTATTAATGTTAGAAGTATTTTCCGTAGAACAATTGGTTTAGAAACTGGTCCATCTAGTAGTAGTTTTGATCCGTTTAGTAGTGCTATTTTGAATACCTATTTGCTTAACTATAATTATGCAGGTGGTATGGCAACATATGACTTTTATGCAGGTTATGTTGAGTTAGCAGCAAGAATGTTCGGTGGTTATGTAACATATACATTTAATCCAGTGTCCAAAGTATTACGTATAGTACGTGATCCAAAAGGATCAGGTGAACGTGTATTGATATGGGCTGATGTACAAAAGACAGAAGAAATACTATTACAAGATCCGGGCGCCGGAGTATGGATTGGTGACTTTATACTAGCTAATCTTAAACTTATGATTGGTGAAGCCCGCGAGAAATTTGGAACTATTGCTGGCCCAGGTGGTGGTACTACCTTGAACGGTACTGCTATGAAAGCAGAAGGTAAAGCTGCAATGGAATTACTCATTGAAGAATTGAAGAAATACGTTGACTATTCCCAGCCCCTGACATGGGTGCAAGGCTAAATGAGAACTAGTGAATTTATCGTTGAATCATTTAGGGTCAGTTTAGATAAACTTGTCCCTACACGAGATTCATATGACTGGAATCAAATGGATCCAGACATAGTTGATATATTTGCTAGACGAGCAGGAACACCTGAATGGAACGATAAACAAGGTACATTATATGTAAAACCTCGTCCAGATGGAAAATATGATATTATAAATGGTCATCATCGTTATGCTGGATTAAAGCAAGCTGGAGTAAAAGACGCATTAGTTACTTTGAAAAACAATGATGTAGATAATTGACCTAAATGCTTTATATTGTCTTGTTTCTGTAATATAATAAGTAATTAAGGAGAATGAAAATTATTATAGGCATTACCGGTTTAATTTCAAGCGGCAAGGACACCATTGCTGACTATCTCACAACATATCATGGATTCAAACGAATTAGTTTTGCTGCTAGTCTCAAAGATTCAGTAGCAGCAATCTTTGATTGGGATCGAGAATCACTAGAAGGTACAACAAAAGCCAGTAGAGTATGGCGTGAACAAAAAGACGAGTGGTGGAGTAATCGTTTAAAAATGGATATTACTCCAAGATGGATTCTACAGTACTGGGGCACAGATGTATGTCGTAACCACTTTCATAATGATATTTGGGTAGCAAGTGTAGAACATAGGCTATTGAATTCCAAAGAAGATATTGTAATTACAGATTGCAGGTTTTCTAATGAAGTTGCTGCTATCAAAAATGCAGGCGGGGTAGCAATTAGAGTGCAGCGTGGTCCTAATCCCGAATGGTATGATTCAGCAATAGCATATAATAGAGGTCCAAATGGTAATTCATCTTGGGCATTAAGCAAGATGAAATTAGATAATATGAAAATTCATGCTAGTGAATACAGTAGCGTTGGATTAAAATATGATCATGTTATAGAGAATAACGGTACTATAGATAGTTTACATGAGAAAATAAAAAATTTAATCAACAATTAAATCTCCTCTTTTCCAAGTTACTTCTGTTTTTTTAACTATTTCTACACAATTCAAGCATATAGTTCTAAGATTAGATAACTCAATATTTTCAAGTTTTCCGTCAATATGAAACACAGTTAGTTGAGAAGGATACTTACTATGAAAGCCACATAAATCACATGTGGCTTTTTTTTTGTATCCACTTTTTTGCCAACTAGGCTGTCTTGGTTTCAACTTATTCTTTTTTCTACCACATTCATCACATGTACTTCTGTAATGTGTAACACCATTGCGTATATAATTTATAGCAGTGTGATTTTTGTTACATTTTTTGCATATTGGACGTTGTAGTAGCATATTATATTTATTACCAAGACCTTCAAAGGTACGGTTATACCAACTTTTTTAGATTTATGTATAAATAATAGTATGCAAACAGGTTGTAAACCTCATAATCTTACTAAAGGAAAATAAAATGGCATTAACATCACCCGGCGTAGAAGTCACCATCATTGACCAAAGTCAATATTTACCAGCACCAACAAGTTCTGTTCCGCTAATCTTATTAGCAACTGCTCAAAATAAAGCCGATGCATCTGGCACCGGCGTTGCACAAGCAACTACGCTTGCTAATGCTAATAAATTGTATCAAATAACAAGTCAGCGTGATTTAGTTAATTTATATGGTACACCTTTTTTCTATTCCACTACTGCAGGTACACCAATTCAAGGATATGAACTTAATGAATATGGATTACTTGCAGCCTACAGTACATTGGGCGTAAGCAACAGAGCATACGTACAAAGAGCAGATGTTGATCTAAGCCAACTTACTGCAACACTCGTAAGACCAACAGGTGATCCTGCAGATGGTGTATACTGGTTCGACACAGGTGTATCAGCATTTGGTGCATTTGAATGGTCAGCAACTACAGAAACATTTACTAACAAAGTGCCTACAGTTATTACAAATGTGTCTGACTTAGTTGGTGGCGTTTCGAGTGGAATACCACTAGCAAGTATAGGTAGTATTGGCGACTATGCAGTGAATACAACAAATACAAACAATCCTGTATATTACAAATCACCAGGAAACACTGCAAGTGATCCTGTTGTAACTGCAAACACTTGGGTACTTGTAGGAAGTGATGCATGGAAGAATTCATGGGCAACTGTGATTGGTACTGCTACTAATCCAACTATTACTGCTGGTAATAAAATTACATATTTTAGAAGCTTCTTCAATATTTTCAATTGATAATCCATTATTCAACAATACTTCTTTAAATTTATTATCATTACAATCAATTTTCAATTCATCATCTCTGTCT
>ENA-OSIY01000573-OSIY01000573.1-marine-metagenome-genome-assembly--contig:-NODE-573-length-20526-cov-8.352144_pt1 | contig 20526 bp, 9 predicted proteins | sample MGYA00237884_ERZ534233 | MGnify/ENA primary metagenome ERZ534233 (study PRJEB26412, sample SAMN06343840) | marine metagenome | isolation source: estuarine water | place: USA: Columbia River Estuary... | reverse complement strand
ACATTACTTCTGGTACTAACTCTATGTTAGGTGGAACTGGTGAAAACTGGGCTGGTATTGCTTTACCACTCGTTCGCCGTGTATTTGCTGAAATCGTAGCAAAAGACTTCGTATCTGTACAGCCAATGGCTATGCCTTCTGGTCTTGTATTCTACTTAGACTTCGAGTACGGTAACAACAAAACTCCTTTCGTACAAGGTACTTCACTTTACGGTTCATTAGCTGATGTTCAAGGTACTGATTTCGATATTACCAACGTAGATCCAACAGGTGGTCTTTATGGTCAAGGTCGTTACGGTTATTCTATGAACCAATTCTCAGCTTCTGTAGCTAACACAACAGCTTCTTATGCTGCTGCTGCTTCTGCTTCTGTAGCTCCATATATCAACTACGATTCTCGTTTCTTCGGAACTCAGTTGTATACTGTTACTATGAATGATGCTCAGTTAGCTGCTGCTTTAAGCTTACCTGATTATTTATCAGTTCAAGCTTGGATTCCTAGTGGATCTGGTGTAACTCCAGCTTCTGTATTACAACAGTTCACTACTTATGCTAGTGGTTCTGGTTTGACTTTCGTTACAACTGTTGCTCCAAATGGTGGCAATGTAACATTGTTCTACAACAAGCAAACTACTCCAGCTTTACGTGGTGACTTCGAAGCTGACAATACTGGTATCGCTATTCCTAACTCATTGGACCCAGTTCAAATCGATATCCCAACCATCAATATCCAGTTAAAATCTGATGCTATTGTTGCTAAGACTCGTAAGTTAAAGGCTCAGTGGACTCCAGAATTGGCTCAAGACCTTAACGCTTATCAGAACATCGACGCTGAAGCTGAATTAACAGGTCTTTTATCTCAGTACATTGCAATGGAAATCGATTTAGAAATCCTTTCTATGTTAACTGAAGAAGCTGCTACTATTGGTTACTGGTCTGCTATCAATAACAACTTATGGAATGGTACTGCATTCAGTCAAACTTCATCTACTACTGGTGGTTTCTATAACACTCAGGGTGGTTGGTTTAGTACTTTAGGTACTGTTCTTCAGTCTGTATCTAACAAGATCTTACAAAAGACTCTTCGTGGTGCAGCTAACTTCTTAGTTACTTCTCCTCAAGTAGCTACTATCATGCAGTCTATCCCAGGATATGCTTCTGATGCAGGTGCTGAATTGGATAAAGTATTCAACTTTGGTAGCCAAAAAATTGGTTCTCTAAACTCTCGTTACAAAGTATATGTAAACCCTTATTTCAGTGATAACGTAATCCTTATGGGTTATAAAGGTGCTCAATTCTTAGAATCAGGTGCTGTTTATGCTCCATACGTTCCGTTATTAATGACTCCATTAGTTTACGATCCTGAAACTTTCACACCAAGAAAAGGTATCATGACTCGTTACGCTAAGAAAATGGTACGTCCTGAATTCTACGGTAAAGTATTTGTTAATGGTTTAAATGCCTTAGGTATTAGCTAATAACTAAATATTTAGTAAAGATTAGAGTCGAGCGCAAGCTCGGCTCTTTTTTTTCATATTTATACGAAACCAAAACGTTACATTATGGCTTCAAACCATCACACCGATGAAGTTTTCACTCCAAAGAGAAAACCAAAAAACCCAATTAAGTTCAACCTTCAACTTAATGAAGAACAAAAAGAAGCGAAAGCTTTAATCGTAGAGAATCCCGTAGTAGTATTAAAAGGAATGGCCGGTAGCGGAAAAACACTTGTTGCCGTTCAAGCCGCGTTAGATATGCTATTTAAGCGCGAAGTAGATAAAATTGTAATAACAAGACCTACAGTAGCTAAAGAAGAATTAGGATTTTTACCCGGCGATTTAAAGGAAAAAATGGATCCATGGTTGGCTCCAATTTATCATAATCTTTATATGTTATACGGTAAAGAAAAAGTTGATAAAGAATTAGAAAACGGCAACATTGAAATAGTACCATTTGCCTTTATGCGTGGTAGAACATTTGTTAAATCATTTGTTATAGTAGATGAAGCACAAAACGTTACACACGATCAAATGGAAACTGTCTTAGGAAGACTAGGTAAGGGATCTAAAATGGTAATATGTGGAGATTTAGCTCAAATAGACTTAAAAACTAAAAAAGACACAGGGTTTTCATTTTTAACTAGAGTTGAGGAACATGTAAAAGGATTTAAAGTATTTGCTTTAAAAGCTAACCACAGACATGAAATAGTATCTCCCATACTTCAAGTATACCAAGAATTCAGAGACTAATAATTAATTAATATTTATCGATAGTAATTCCACACACATATGGCCGCAGGTAAATATTCTTTTACAATTGAACAAGGTTCAACAGTTGATATCCCACTAATCTATAAAGATAATCTTGGGGTACCTGTTGATCTTACTCAATATAGTTCTAAAATGCAAATTAGAAACTCATATAGCTCTAGTATCCCTATCATTACTTTAAGCAGTAGCCTAAACCCAGATGGTACTGGGTTAAATATGTCTAATGCTGTATCTGGTGGGATCACTATATACATTGCTTCATGTACTTCTTCTATGTTTAATTTTTACGATGCTGTTTATGATTTAGATATAATTTCCGGAAGTGGAGATTGTCCTCTAGTGAATAGAATACTTGAAGGTAAAGTTAGATTAAGTAAAGAAGTTACTGTACTAAGCTAATGAGTCAAATCCAAATCAATAATACAATTAATAGTGTTAGTGTAGAGAGTACATTTAACACAGTAGATGTTAATAATGATATTAGCAATATACTGGTTATACCTCAACAAGTCACTAATGTTGTTGAAATTGTTACTCCTGGACCTCAAGGACCACCAGGACCCGTATCGACAGGTTCTCTTATTAATACGGGTTCATTTGTTACTACTTCCTCTTTTGACGCCTTTACTAGCTCGTATACTACTGGTTCATTTTCAGGTGCCTTTGCTGGAGATGGTAGTGGATTAACAAATCTACCTTCTCAATCATTTGATACAGGTTCTCTTGTAACCACATCTTCTTTTGACGCCTTTACTAGTTCCTATACTACAGGATCATTTACTGGTTCATTTGCTGGAGATGGTAGTGGATTAACAAATATTCCATCAACTGCTGTAAATTTAGGGCAATTTGCTCTTTTAGCATCAGGATCATCATCGGATGTTGATGGGGGTATTATTATACAAAACAATATAGACGGGTCAGGCCATGCTTTTGGTTATGGAACACCAGAAAATAGATGGGTATTGCAATCAAGTTTAAATTTCCTATCAACCTCATTTGGTGCTACTGATGGGTATATCAATACAACACAATATGGATTACTAAATGACCTCCCAGCGACTCCATCTTATGGTGGTAGTACTTATGGATATGGGAATACATATGTATCTACAGATACAAATGAGATTTTTATTTGGTCATAAAAAATTATAAATTAATTAAAATTACAAGTTATGTTTACACTACAAGAATTAATCGTATTACGTTCTTCTCTTGAACACATTCAAATTTTAGGAAAAGATGCTAAAGCAATTGCTTCACTTCAAACTAAATTAGAAGAATTAGTAGCACAAAAAGAGCAATCTCAAAACGAAATTACACCACAAAGTAAAAAGTAACTAATCGTACCGCCATATTTATACTATGAAACACTGTCGTGTAATAAATCATAGTAAATAATAAAATATTCTATAATGGCTCTATATAACTGGCTAGTCCAAAGTTGCTGCAATCCTTCTATTACTAAAGTTATTAAATATACCCCTATTTTATATGCAGGTATAATTTTTCAAGATTCTTTAAGTAATTGCTATCAAGTAATAGCTCCAACTAACGCTACGCCAAATATATTCCTCCCAGATCTTGTACCTCTTTATAAAACTTGTGATGATTGTTTAATCGATTTACCACCATGTGATCCTAAAGAACCTACTACAGTTTGGTTAGTTGAAAGCTGTTGTGATAAAGCAATTACTCAAATAGTTGTTAATAATAATGTAGTCCCTGGAGATATATTTCAAGACTCATTAGGTAATTGTTATACTGTATTAACAGTTACTGACGGTAACCCTACTATAGCAATAATAGATGAAACTGTATATAAAACATGTGAAGATTGTGGTACATGTATCTCACCATCACCTAGTGTAACACCAACTGTAACACAAACACCATTTCCTACTCAAACAGTAACTCCAACTATAACAGTTACTCCGTCATCTACTACTTATCCTTTAATTAGTAAGACACCTAGTGCAACACCAACAGCAACAATTAGCATTACACCTAGCCCAACTACATCACCTGGATCTCCTGAATGTAAATGTATTACTTATATTAATACTAGTGAATTTAGTTCATACCAAAGTTTTTATACAACTTGTAATGGATTTGTTGGAGCTCAGTTTACAATAGCTCCACAACAAACAATTCAAGTATGTGGTAGCAATCCATCTGCAGGAAATCCTGCTGTAACATTTTATACAGGAAGTGCATGTATAGAAGAAGAATGTGTTACTCCTGATATTTCACCTACCCCAACACCAACCCCATCAGCTACTTCTGTTAGTGGTTCTTTACCTGAACCTGCAGATTTATGTATGGATGTAGTGTTTGGTCCTGCACCAACACCTAGTACAACACCTACAGCAACCGTGTCAATAACACCTACTGCAACCGTAAGTACTTCAACATTTCCTATATTTCCATCAATTTCACCATCGGCAACACCATCTGTTACTCCTAGTATTACACCAACTAAAACACCAACTATTAGTGTTTCAACAACGCCAAGTACTACACCTAGTGTAACACCAACACGTACTGTTACTCCAACTATTAGTATAACAAAAACACCAACTGTTAGTGTAACGCCAACTAAAACACCTACACCTACACCTAGTGTATCACCGGGTTCCCTAGTAGTGCCTGAGTGTTCTGTAATTTATTTGAATAATGGCAATGGTAATAAAGTTTATAGTTATAACAGTACCACTAATATTTCTACTTTATTAAATCTTGGAACCTCTCCTACTATAGGAAGGGCAGATGATATAGCCCATACTACTAATAAATTATGGCTTTATGATAACACAGGTATTTTTGAATACAATATTACTTTAACCCCATTTACATCAGCATATAATAGAAAAATACTTCTACCAGTAGGGATATCCCTAGGAGCGGGTTTATGTGCTGTTAATGATACAACATTAATATCTTCTGTATTTTCTCCACTATTTTCTGTAACACAAATTGTTCAAATTACATTAAATCCGGATAATACAACAACAATATCAAATTTATTTTCTTTACCTTCAGAAAGAATTGTGTCGGGAGATATAGTATATACAACCGATGGAAAAATTATTGTAACAACGCAAACAACAACCTCACCTTTTTATTTTTGGATATCTCAATATATTCCAAATGCAACAGGAGGTTGGGATTTAGAATTTGAAAAAGATATAACGGTTGCTGCTCCTTTTCCTTGGGGTTTAGCTATAATAAATAATATTATTTATATTTTTAGTGCATTTTATTCTCTTATTCAAATAAATAATGTATTTCCATATAATACAACCCAAGGAAATATTACAAATCCTGGAGCAGCCGGATCATCACAGATACCAAGTTGTTGTAATGTTTCATTTCAACCAAACATAATAGGGGCTTCACCGTCACCAACACCAACACCTACTAAGACAGTAACACTAACTAAAACACCAACACCAAGTACAACACCGTTTCCTACAAGAACACCAACGCCAACACCCTCTCCAACATCTAATACTACTCCTTGTCAAGGAACTTTACCAATACCTAGTGGTAGTACTACTATAAATGGAGTTACTATAACAGCTAGTGGAACAGGAAGCATCAGTCAATACCCTAATGCTTGGGCATCATGTAATACAACAACTCCTGCCAATACAGTATATTTAGGAGCAGATTCATCTTTTTCATATACATTAACATTTAGTCAACCTGTTAATAATATTAGATTACCTATTACTGCATTGGGTAGTCTTACCGGATACGCAACTGCTGAAACCTTTACATTTAATACAAGTGGAGGAACCCCAACAATAGCAAGTTCCAATAATTGTCTTAGCACAATATCAGGAAACACTATTATAGCTAATAATCCAACATCCGGTACTGGTGGGGGGGGTTTATTTACTATTTCTGCTCCTAGTCCATTTATTACTTTAACTATAACAGGACCTGGAGGGTTTGACGGGTCAATATTTGGTATTGATTGTACTTCAATCCTACCAGCGCCACCAGTAGCTTGTACTTCTTGTGATGTATCATTAGTACAAAATCAAATATTACCTAATACGGGTAATGGTACTATAACTGTTGGAAATTTAACTGTTAGTACAACATATAGTGGACCTCCTTTAATAATTGTAAACTTTCCTGTTACTGTTATTAGTAATACTGTATGTACTGGAATACAATATTTGGAGTCTAGCCTTCGACTTGGTGGAAATGCTGGGCCATATACTTATATCTTAAACTTCAGTCAACCTGTTAATAGTATTAAATTCTTTATTTGCGGTTCAGGAGATTATACTAGTATAAATTCACGTGAATATTTTACTTTTAATACTAGTGGAGGAACTCCTAACCTTTCATTTTGCGGTGAACAAACAGATGCTTCTGGATTACCATGCAATGCCTCAATATCAGGAAATACTGTTGGGGCAGGACCAATTAATGGTCAAGGAAGTATAAGTTATGGTAGTTCTGGTGATTTTTTAGTTCAAGTAACTGCTACTAATCCTTATACTCAAGTAATAATAACAGGTGTAGGTGGATATGCCGGTTCAAGTATTAATTTATGTCTAGATACAACAACACCGCTTCCATCAACATCACCATCACCAACACCAACAGTAACAAAATCACCAAGTGTAACACCAACTAAAACTGTTACTCCTAGTGCAACACCTAGTAAAACACCAAGTGTAACACCATCAATAACAGCTACACCTAGTATAACAGTTAGCCCGTCTCGTACGTTAAGTGTAACACCGTCACCTTCTTTACCATCAGCTGTGTGTCCTTTAATTTATACTACTAATGAACAGTTTCAAACCAATAATAACCCAGTTGCTTTTAAAACTAAAAATTATACTTGGGATCCTAACACAAATGTTCAACAAGAAATAGTATTACCTGATGATGTTGTGGGTGATGATATTGCTTCTACTGGAACTAGATTATGGAAACAATTTACTGTTTTTTCTGCAAATTCAAATCCTCAATTTACTAGATATATTAAAGAATGGAATTTATCTGGAAACCCTCCTTATACAGCAACATTAAGTAGAACCCTTTCTTACCCCGTACCACTTCAAAATGTACCTAGTTTTGGTTCTCCTGGGTTAACCGCAAAAGACAATAATACACTTGTAGATATTGCTCCGGCTAGTATAAACGGACAAACAATTTACCAAGTTTATGAACTTAACATTCCAACAGCTCCGGCAACACAATTAACATCTACGTTTAAATTTAGCTTAAATAGTAATTTTCAAGGTCAAGGAGATCTAATGTTAACATCAGATGTAAATGGTAATCCTGATAAACTTTTATTAGTAGGTGGTATATCTAATCCAACTCCTGGAACTACAAATTTGTTAATAGCTCTTCAACAATACGATTACAATACTGGAGCCTTTGAATATGAAACTATACTTAATCCTCCACCTTCAGGACTATCTAATGGTTCTGGAATAGCTGGTATTGGTCAGTTTAATAACATAATTTATGCTTTTTATGTTGACTCATTTGGAACAACAGGACGTATTTATACAGTAAATTCAAATCCACCATATAACTGGACTTTAGTAAATAGCACAATAAACGCTGGTGGTGCAAATTCAATATTATCATGTTCTCAAGGTAAATTAATAGGACCTAACACTAACGGATGTGATAATATATTATATAAAACCCAAACTAGTCAATATTATTCATATAATTTTACAACTAATACATCTACACTATTAAATGTACCTGTACCACCATTAGAAATAGCTAGTTCTACTAATCCTCCTAGAGGAGTAATAGCTAATTCATCTAATAAATTATGGTCATATACATATAATAATAATGGAAGTAATCTTAGTCCTTATAGTATAGTAGAGTATAATACAATAAGCAACCCCTTTACAGCAACTATTAATAGATATATTGCTCTACCTCAAATATTAGGTAATGAGATTGATGCAGGAATAGGACTATTTGCTATTAATAATACTACATTAATAGGAACTATAAAACAAATATCATTTCTTCCACTACACACTCAAGTATCAGAACAAAATATACAAACTAATCCACTATTTCAATATGCTAATGGAATCCCTATAGTAGAATTTGACATCACAACAAATGTAGCTACATTTACTATAAAAGTTAAATTACCTGTTTTAGAACTTCCATTAGGTGGGTTAATATTAACAACAAATAATAAACTTATTGTTCTTACCCAATCTACCCAAATAAGTGCTGCTACATACATAAACCAATACAATTATGCTACTGGAGTATTAGAATTTAGAAAACAGCTATCCCCAACTATTACTGGAGATTGTAGTTTAGCAGAAGTAAATGGAAACATTTACATTATGGGGTACAACATATATAAAGTAGATACTGTTGATCCATATAATTTAACATTAGTACAAACTACTGGAAATCAATTAGTAGCTTCATCTCAATTAGCAAGTTGTATTGATACCAATTTCCCTACATCAAGTTGTCCTGAATGTGTAGCTTTACCATTAAAACTGGCAACCCCTATGAATTATAATGGTATCAATATAATTCCTTTATATACAGGCCCCGCAGCAACTGATGATACTAACCCTATAGGAGATTTAGGAGCTGTAAGCTGTATCAATACTAATGCATTAATAGCACCCCCATTTACAGCTTTTCTAGGAAATATAACAGGAGATTATACATATAATTTAACTTTTAACCAACCTGTTAATAATATTAAAATACAGTATAATGGAACTAATGGACCTGCTTTTGATCCTATTAATGGTGAAGTATTTACATGGACTACAAATGGAGGAATCCCTAGTATTGATCTTTGTAAGGGGTGCTATCAAACAATAAATGGAAATGTAGTAACAGGTTCTAGTTTATGGAACCCACCAGGACCTATAAATCAAGGGGCTGGTATAATAACAATAACAGCTCCATCAAGTTATACAACATTAACTTTAAGATCCCCAGGAGGTGATCAAGGTACACTATTCTCTATTTGCTCTAGTAGTATAGTACCGGCACCACAACCATCACCATCTGTAACACCTTCTATAACTGTTACACCAACACCTACACCTTCGGCTTCACCTCAGTCTACTGGCTTATTAGGATGTCTTCTTTATGGTCAAGCTAGTAATCTAGTAACAAAAATTTTCCAATATGATGTTTTTACAAATATTTCAACTCCAATTATAACATTACCTGATAATTTTCTTGGAGATATAACTCATACTTCAACTAAACTTTGGGCAATTACAAATAGTACAGGCACAATCATCGAATACTCCACAAATAATACCCCAGCAACATTAATATATAGTAGAACATTAACATTAACTGGGATACCTGGTAATTTTTTTCTGAGATTACAAGCAATAGATAATACAACATTACTTACTTGCTTTCCATATCCATTAAATCCTAATAATCCAAGCGGACAATTTACAAATCAACTAGTAAGACTTAATATAACCAATAATACTTTAACCCCAGCACAATACACACCAGTGTTTAATATGGTTTCTGATTCAGGTGGAATAGATTCATTTATATTAACATCAACTAACAAAATAATAACTAGTGGAAGAAAACTAAACCCAACTACTTTTAATAGTGATCATGTTATAAATCAATACTCATATCCCGCTGGAGCTTTAGAATTATCTTTTAATGTGTCATCAATAATACCTAATAATGTTTATAGTAGTCTTCTATTTGAATCAAATGGAAATTTATTTATTACTGTACCTATTTACCCAAATGAATATATATATCAAATTAATCTAAATTACCCATATTCATTAACATTAATTAGAACTACAACAATCCCCGCTTTTAACAGAGTCTATAATTCAGCAGTTAACTGCAATACAGTTAATTTAAACGTTCCACCAAACCCATCACCAACGCCATCACCGTCTCCATCAGCACCATCATCTGCTTTTAGAACAATATACAAATATTTAGATATTCAACTTACATAATATGTTAACAGAACCAATTAAACAAAAAATAGAAGACTTATTTCAATCTACTCCCGATTATGTGGGAGTAGGATGGGGTAATAAAATTAGTGACAACCAACATACTGGAGAACGCTCTATAGTATTTAATGTAACTAAAAAACTACCATTAAGTGAAATACCTGAAGAAGAACATTTACCTTCAACAGTAGAAATTGATGGTGTTACTTATAAAACAGACGTTGTTGAAATTGGAGAAATTACTGCTTTTGCTTGCCCTACTACAACATTAAACAGTTGTTATAGTTGGACTGATTTTTATTTTAACGAGTATGCTGGTGGTCCTTCATATGGTGGGGGTGGGCAGACTCCCCCAGCAAATAGAGGTGTTATACGTCCTATGAAAGGTGGTATTTCAATAACATCACAAAAACAATTAGGTACTGTAGGTACCTTAGGTTTTTTAGCTGTAGATAATGCAAAAAACGCATTAGTTGGTGTTACAAATAATCATGTTGTTATTGGAGATGCTTTTTTTACTACATATAGAACATTAACTAATTCTAATGAATATCAAGATCAATATTATCAATCCGGAGAAGGAGGATTTCAAGGAAATCCAAATTATGTTGTAGGTGAAGTTGTTAGATATGTCCCTATAAATACTTTAGGCTCAGGGGTTTTAAATTCGGTAGATGGTGCTTTAGTTACAATTGATCCTACTAAAGTAACAAATGCGGAATCGTATAAATTATATGGTACAAGTATTACAACTCCTATGCCCTTTGCTACAACAACAGAAATAAATGATCTTTTAAATATTAACCCACCACTAGCTAGTTCAGGAAGAACATCAGGAGTTAAACAAGGTTCTCCTTGCGGATTAAAAATATCTCAAGTTGGTGGTTCTACATCTGTTGCTGGGTATAAATTACAAGGAGTAACTCAAGCAGTCCCTTTTTCTAATATTATTACATTTATAAGAAATAGCCCCGACCAAACAAGTGCAGCTATGTGCCCTTATCCTATATATGCTGGAGATTCAGGATCAGCATTAGCTGCTTTTATTGGTGGTGTTTGGAAAATTGTAGGATTATGTTTTGCCGGATCTACTTATTTTGGTATGGCCTGTAGAATAGATGAAGTAGCTACTCAATTAAACATATCTGCTTGGGATGGTACAACTAAAAATTATTTTGATACTGGTTCAAGAGCATATAAAACAACTTCTGGAGGTAGCTCTAATAAAACACTAACATGCACCAGCAATATTTATTGGCAAGTAGGGACAACAAGCGATACTCAACCTTGTTAATTAAATAGAATAATAAATGATAAATGTTACTTTTGTATATAATGGTGAAATTAATGGGCGTCCTTCTTGGGTAGGATATGATGGTACAACTCAATTAACTATTATTTGGGAGGGAACTTATTGGGTAATGTATGGATGGCCTTACGATGGTGAACCTAGAAATTATACTGATACTCTTGACCCGACAACAGGATGGGCTTTATATAATAATACAACATTAACAGCAACATTTAATGTAGTGCTAGGTGCTTGTCCTTTACCGACTCCAACACCAACAGCTACAATATCTATAACACCTACACCTAGTGTAACACCTGGTGTAACTCGTACACCAACACCAACACCAACTCCATCTCAAACATGTATTACCCCTGTATTGAATAGTGTTGTACTTGTTGGTTCTCATGCTGGTAATTATACATTTAATTTATTCTTTACACCATCATCACAGTGTATCGATATGATTTATGAATATTCTTGTAATGGAAGTAGTTGGACTTCATGTGGTTATGATGAATGTGGGGATGGGTTTGGATGTATTTCACCTGTACAAATAACAATAGATGATATAGATGGTTGTGTTGTTTGTAGTTCAAGTTGGTACTTTAGACTTAAACAATGTTGCCCAAATAATTTACAAAGTGGATATTCAAATACATTACAATTTATACCGGTAACACCAACACCAACCCCAACAATATCTATTACAAAAACGCCAAGTAGAACACCTTCTATAACGCCTACTATATCAATATCACCAACAATAACATTAACCCCAACAGTAACTAAAACTCCCACACCATCCGCTACTCCTCTTTTATGTCGATTTTTAGATTCACTTTCGTGTAATGTAACAAAGGGAAATTATGTTAAAATCCAATACACAAAATGCAACGCAGGTTTACAAATATTTACAGTTTATTTACCTTCAGGTTTAAGTGTTGTTGATGTTAGTGGTTTAGATATTTGTATGAAGGTTGGAACTCCTTTAACTATAATATCAGGTACTGCTCTTAGTGTACAACCAATATTTGGAGATAGTTGTACTATAGCTACTTCACCGTCTCCAACTCCAACAAAGACTCCAACACCTACTGTAACACCATCTAAAACACCATCTAAAACACCAACACCTACTAGCCCATTAATACCTGTTAATTCTGTAGAGTGGTTTGGGGATGAATATGTTGCTTATAGTACAGGTGGTGGTGATGAATATACAGTTGTATTAAATGGAACTGTTGAAATATCAGGAGATCCTGTTACTTTTAAAGCTTATGGATTTTGGTCGTTTTTAGGACCTGGTGACGGTTCTGTACTTACTAGTGTTTCTATAGGTGCACAAGGTAGATATGCTGAAGCAATATATCCAAATATACTTTCCGAATCTCCCCCACCCGATCTAATACTCCCAGCAAATACATATGTTTGGCAAGTAATAGTTAGATTCTTTGGTGATGCAACTGAAGCTGGAGAAGGTGGTATATTATGGACACAATAATCTATAAAATTTAGCATATAACGCGCAAATTAACGCGTATTATATATAAAACAATACCCTATACACTTAATATTTTATCGTTGTGTATTCCATGCGTTCTTTTTTAAAGTTTGCTTGGAATACTTTTTTATCCTTGTATATTTATTGCTATATTATAGACCCGTATGGGAAGTGGGCAAGCAATCTTGTAACCAATCATAATAAATTTTATATATGCCAAGTTGGAAAAAAGTTATAACGAGTGGCTCTGACGCCTCGTTAAATTCTCTTACCGTTATTAACGGAATAACAGGTTCTTTATTTGGAACAGCGTCATATGCTACCCAAGCATTAAGTGCTTCTTATGCACCAGATACAACTTTCCCATATACAGGATCTGCACTAATAACCGGCTCACTAGGAATAACAGGCTCATTATATTCAACAAATATTATTGGCACAGGAAGTTTATTCTTACAACCAAACCAATCTGATGTAAGATTTATAGAAATATATAACACATCACCAACTGATACACACATTACAGCAAGTGGCGGTCAGATATTTATTGGTGATGATGTAACATATATTAAAGTTGATAATTACGGGTCAGTTAAATATATTGATATAGTAGCAGATAATGGTTTAACAATTTCTGCATCAATAATAAAGGTTACAGGGTCATTATACCAATCAGGAACATTTTATCCTGATCAAATTGATTGGCTTAGTAGCAGCATAGGATATGATACTGGTTCTTATATATTAACAACTACCTTTAATGGTTTAACTACATATGCTGGTTATGGGGATATAGCAAACGCATTAGCTCCATACATGCCTCCTATAAGTTCCTCAGTAAGTGCTTCATATGCTACAACAGCTTCTTATGCTCTTACTTCTTCAAATGTACAAGGAGGCACAACAAATTATATACCAATTTGGAACACAGATACTTCTTTATCAAGCAGCACAATATATCAATCTAATGGTAATATAGGAATACAAACAACATTCCCCTCAGCTTCATTACATGTATTTGGAAGTGGTAGTTCTACTGGGAGTTTATCATTTCTAACATCTAATGCGTTAGGAACAGGTAGTTTTAGAGTTTATGATAATGGAAATATAAGTAATCCTGGAAATAATAGTAATTTATACAATGAAGCCTTTGGTGCTAATGCATTAGAAAGCCTAAACCCAGCGGTACCAGGAGCGGGAGCAACAACAGCATTAGGCCCCTTTGTATTAAGAAGAGCAACTCAAACTAGAGCCAACACTGCTATAGGATATGCTTCAATGGCTTACACTACAGGAAGTAGTGTAACTGGTTCGATAGCTTTAGGATATTTTGCATTAGCATATCAACAAACAGGTTCATTTAATATAGGTATAGGATATCAAGCTATGCAAGGTACTTCTACTGTACCTTGGTCAGGTAGTTATAATGTAGGAATAGGATCAGCAACTCTTTTTAGTAATAAAGGAGGATCAAATAACGTAGCTATAGGAGCTTCATCATTACGAAATAATACAACAGGAAACTTTAGCACAGCAGTAGGGCATTTATCTTTATTTTCAAATACAGCAGGTGATCACAATACAGCAATTGGAGACGAGGCTTTATACTCAACTACATCTGGTAGTTATAATGTAGCATTAGGTATAGAAAGTGCTCGGGGAAATACATTAGGTAACTATAATGTAGCATTAGGTAAACAAGCACTACTTTATAATATAACAGGAAGTTATAATATAGCTTTAGGTTACAGTGCTGGTAGAGCAACATCAGCAAGTATATTCGCTAACAATACTGAGAATTCTATATTCATAGGAACTTATACTAAACCTTTAGAAGATAATCAAACAAATCAAACTGTTATTGGACATGAAGCAATTGGTATAGGTTCAAATACAGTAACATTAGGAAATGATTTTGTTGTTACTACTGCTTTAAAAGGTAACGTAGGTATAAAAACAATAACACCAAATGCAGATTTAGATGTAAACGGTAATACAATTATAACAGGATCTTTAACCATTGCAACCGGCTCATCATTATTAACAGTTATTGAAGGTATAACATTAATAAGTACTCCTACTCCTGCTCTTATAATATCATCCTCACAAAGTACAGCACTCCAGGTAGTAGGAGGAAATAATGATAATAATATAGCTTTATTTAAAAATCTAATCTTAGATAGCATTGTAGCAACTATAGGAATTTCAGGATCTATATTTTCATCTGGATCTATTACTGCTACGCAAGGTTTTACAGGTTCATTATTTGGAACGGCTTCATGGGCAGAAAAGGCTATATCAAGCTCATTTGCAACTACATCTTCCTATTCACTATCAAGCTCATTTGCAACTACATCTTCCTATTCACTATCAAGCTCATACTCAGATACAAGTACAAGTGCCTCTTATGCAGAAACAGCCTCATACGCACCTCTATATCTTCCTCTAACAGGAGGAACTATAAATGGAAATGTAACAGTAAATGGAACCGCTTCAATTGCATTTTTAAATGTACAATACGAATCAGCTTCTGTAATTTACTCCTCAGGTTCAAACATATTTGGTGATGCCACAAATGATACTCAGACATTAATTGGTACAGTTTTAGTTTCTGGATCACAACAAATAACAGGATCTTTAGGAATAGAAGGTGTAATTAGAAGTGTATACCCACCAGATCCACAAACCGGAGCAATAACTGCGGAATTTTTATCATATTCACCATCAGCTTATGGACTTACTTTTAGAGGATATCAAACAGGTGTTCACTCTATTCAAAATCAACGAGAAGCAAATGATGCTGAAGTATATGCTTTATCTTTACAACCAAATGGGGGTAATGTAACAATAGGGAAAATAACATCAAATGCAAAACTAGATGTAAGTGGTAGTGCAATTATATCAGGATCCTTAAATGTAACAGACGGAATAACAGGTTCATTATTCGGAACTGCTTCATATGCAGTAAAAGCAATAAGTGCTTCAATATCTGATAACACATATATACAGGACAGTCCTAATCAAAATGTAAACTACCTTATAGCATCTAAGTATTTAAGTGCAGGATATGAGCAACCAACTAAACTTACTAAGATATATTGGAATAATGATGAAGATGTCTTAACTCTAGCTTCAGGAGCAGGTACAGTTTATGGAAATTTAACAGGAACTGCTTCATACGCTGTTAGTTCATCTCAAGCATTAACAGCATCATATTATGCTGGAAGTGTAACTTCTGCTTCATATGCGGCAACATCATCATATGCTAGTTCATTTACTATAGGAAATAGTTTTATTACTTCTAGTACAATTGCTTCATCTACTGCTGGAGCTAATGCATTATTTACTCAAGCAACTGGATCATTTACAGCAGCTAAATATCTTTACACTGTATCAAGCGCTTCAAACGCTAGAACCGGGGAAGTATTAGCAGTATGGAATGGAACATTAGTCCAATACACTGACTATTCAACTTTAGATATAGGAACAACATCAGCAGTAACAGCTTCAGTCTCTATTGTGACTGCTCAAGCGCAATTTAATATGCAAACAACCAATGCTGGTTGGAAAATTAAATCACAAGTAACATATTTATAATAAATCCCACTTTAGGGAAAGTGAACTAAAGTAAACAATATGGCAAACGAATTTATAGCTCGTAACGGGCTTATAGCACAAGCTAACTCACAAATAACAGGTTCTTTCTTTCAAGGATTAGGATCAATAGCATCAGGAACAGGCTCACACGCCGAAGGATATCAAACAACAGCATCAGGAGATTATTCACATGCAGAAGGATCAGGTTCAAAAGCAATAGGGATTAGCTCACACGCTGAAGGTCAAAATACAATAGCATCAGGATCATATTCACACGCTGAAGGAGTAGCAATATTTGGTGAAAGTCTAATAGCATCAGGAGTCGGTTCACACGCAGAAGGAGCTAATACAAAAGCATCAGGAGCTTATTCACATGCAGAAGGATATCAAGCATCTGCACAAGGTGAACACTCACATGCTGAAGGCCGTTTTACAATAGCAAATAATACAGGGGCACATGCTGAAGGATACAACACAACAGCATCAGGATCTTATTCTCATACTGAAGGTGATAACACCAAAGCATTAGGAGCTAACTCACATGCAGAAGGAGGTTATACATCAGCTGAAGGAATGGGATCCCATACAGAAGGTTTCGCTACAACAGCATCAGTGAGGTATTCACATGCTGAAGGGTCCCGTACATTAACATCAGGAGCTTTCTCACATGCTGAAGGATCAGGATCAACAACATTCGGAACAGCTTCACATGCCGAAGGTTTCTTTACAATATCATCAGGATCTTTTTCACATGCTGAAGGTCAAAATACAATAGCATTCGGAACAGCTTCACACGCCGAAGGTTTTTTTACGATAGCATCAGGATCTTATTCACACGCTGAAGGTAACTCTACACTAGCAACAGGAAACTTCTCACACGCCGAAGGAGGTAACACAATAGCATCAGGAGATTATTCTCATGCAGAAGGATCAGGATCAATAGCATCCGGATCTTATTCACATGCAGAAGGATATGCAACTTTAGCATCAGAAGAATATGCTCACGCTGAAGGTTCGGGCTCACAAGCAACAGGAAGATATTCACATGCCGAAGGTAGAAATACATTGGCATTTGGAAATAGTTCACATGCAGAAGGATATTTTACAATAGCATCAGGAGCTTACTCACATGCTGAAGGTTCAGGATCTTTAGCAGTAGGAAACTTCTCACATGCAGAAGGTAGAGAAACAATAGCCTTCGGACCTTCTTCACATGCTGAAGGAAAAGATACACTAGCATCTGGTTCTTTTTCACATGCCGAAGGATCTAGTTCATTCGCACTGGGACTTGGATCCCATGCTGAAGGTAGAGCGGCAATAGCCTCAAGTTCTTATTCACATGCAGAAGGAGGAAATACATTAACCTTAGGGCAAGCTTCACACGCCGAAGGATATTTTACAACAGCATCAGGAGAAAATTCACATGCCGAAGGTTCAGGTTCTATATCGTTTGGAAGATATTCTCATGCTGAAGGAGAAACAACACTAGCATCTGGTAGTAACTCACATGCCGAAGGTTTCTTTACAATAGCATCCGGAAATAATTCACACGCTGAAGGGTTTTTTACAACTGCCTCAGGAAATAGCGCACATACAGAAGGAGAAAACACGATAGCAGCCGGAAACAGATCACATGCTGAAGGATATTTTACAAGTGCCTCTGGTAATAGCTCACATGCAGAAGGTTTCTTTACAACTGCATCTGGTAATAGTTCACATGCAGAAGGAGAAAATACACGAGCAGTAGGAAACAGAGCACATGCAGAAGGATATTTTACAAGCGCCCTGGGTAATAATTCACATGCTGAGGGTTCAGGTTCTACAGCATTTGGAAATAATTCACACGCTGAAGGAGCGGGTACTCTATCTTCTGGTTCTTTTTCACACGCAGAAGGAAGAGAAACAATATCATCAGGATCCTACTCCCATGCCGAAGGTAGACAAACAACATCATCTGGTGACTTCTCACACGCAGAAGGTAGAGAAACAATAACAGTAGGACAATATTCACATGCAGAAGGAAATTTAACACAAACAATAGGTAATGATTCTCATGCCGAAGGACAAAGTACTATAGCATTTGGTAACGATTCACATGCCGAAGGTGAATTTACAATATCTTCTGGTTCTTTTTCACATGCCGAAGGTTCAGGTTCAAACTCACGGGGACTTGGTTCTCACGCTGAGGGTAGATCTACACTAACCCCAGGAAACTTTTCACATGCCGAAGGTTTCTTTACAACAGCATCAGGAAATAACTCGCACACAGAAGGAGAAAACACACTAGCATTAGGAAATGGATCGCACGCTGAAGGACTTTATACAACATCATCCGGAAATAATTCACATGCTGAGGGTTCAAGTTCTATAACATTTGGAAATACTTCACATGCTGAAGGAGCAAGCACTATAGCATTTGGGAATTTTTCACACGCTGAAGGTAGAGATACACTAACGTCAGGAGCCTACTCTCATGCTGAAGGTAGAACTACATTAGCATCAGGAGCCTACTCTCATGCTGAAGGTAGAGAAACAACATCATCTGGTGATTATTCACATGCTGAAGGTAGACAAACAATAGCAGTAGGGTTATATCAACACGTACAAGGACAATTTAACATAACATCCTCTGTAGAGGCTGCTTTTATAATAGGAAATGGTGCTTCAAATAATAACAGATCAAACCTAGTAGTAGCTTCGGGCTCTCAAGTTCAAATAACAGGTTCTTTTTCTCAAGGAACAAACGCAATAGCATCCGGATCTAACTCCCATGCAGAAGGAGAAAATACAATAGCAGAAGGAGCAGGCTCACATGCAGAAGGTGTAAATACAAGAGCAAAAGGGATATACTCACATGCAGAAGGATTAAGTACATACGCTTTAGGAACAACATCACATGCTGAAGGATATTTTACACACGCAACAGGTTCATATTCACATGCAGAAGGAGAAAATACACGAGCAGTAGGAGACTACTCACATGCTGAAGGTAAAGATACAAGGGCATCAGGAACTTTCTCACATGCTGAAGGGAGGCTTACAACATCATCAGGAAATTATTCACATGCAGAAGGTTACCTTACAACTACATCAGAAGCTTATTCACATGCCGAAGGATATAATACAACAGCATCGGGACAATACTCACATGCTGAAGGTATTTCAACACTAGCATCAGGACAACAATCACATGCTGAAGGTGACAATACTAAAGCAACTTCTTTTGGCTCACATGCTGAAGGTATTTTAACCCTAGCATCAGGGCAATACTCCCATGCTGAAGGCTACTCTACATCAGCTTCAGGAGATTATTCACATGCAGAAGGATATTTTACAATAGCATCAGGAATTTCTCAACATGTACAAGGACAATACAACATTACATCATCAGCACAATCAGCATTTATAATAGGAAATGGTACAACAGATATTACTAGATCAAACTTAATTTTTGCTTCTGGTTCTCAAGTCCAAATAACAGGATCAATTTTAATAAGAGATATTCTTCAACTTGCTGTACGGACAACAACACCATTAACCCTTAATACTTTAACAGGTAGTATAATGATGTCAGGAAGTTCAGGAGCAGACTTAAACTTATATGTCTATACAGGAGGTTCAACAGCTGCTGGAAATGGATGGGGTAAAATATCAATAACATAATTAAATTACAAAACAGGGTCTTCCCTAAATAAAGTAATATTTATACTAAAACACAAAGATGGCTGATATTCCTGTATATGATGGTACCTCTCAATTCTTCCCAGGCGATACGCCTTTTGGATTCTATGATTACCAATATGATTTTCAAACCGATGCAGATAGCGTTGTAGTATTTGTTACTAGACGTTTAGGATGGCCTAT
>ENA-OSIY01000569-OSIY01000569.1-marine-metagenome-genome-assembly--contig:-NODE-569-length-20558-cov-7.423759_pt1 | contig 20558 bp, 29 predicted proteins | sample MGYA00237884_ERZ534233 | MGnify/ENA primary metagenome ERZ534233 (study PRJEB26412, sample SAMN06343840) | marine metagenome | isolation source: estuarine water | place: USA: Columbia River Estuary... | reverse complement strand
TTTCAAGCAGAAGACGGCATACGAGATTTCTGCCTGTCTCGTGGGCTCGGAGATGTGTATAAGAGACAGTAATAAAATATATCAAGTTTTTGAAAATGGAAATATTTCGTTATGTAAAATATGCAGATCAACTGATTATGATGAAATATACAAATATTTAAAATATCAATCTTTAAAATTTACGCATAATAATTTTATATATTTAACAGATAAGCCAATTTATATTGATTTTGGTAATGGTAAAATGGGTTACATAAAATGGCTAAACTTAAGACCTGTGCATTATCAAAGTTATTCAAACACAGTTACATTGTTAAGTTATGATACATATCATATAATTGTAGAAATTACAAAAGAACAATTTTTAGATAAATTTGCACAACATCAATAAATATTAAATATTATTGCTATATTTGTGTATAGAATTTACGTTTGTGTGGTAGCGAACGTAAATTTGACAATCATAAAATAAGGTTTAACCCGTTTCAATCGATAGCGTCTACCACCGCTTGACATTGTAGCGGGTTTTTTTTTTAAAAATTAAGCTATATGGGATTTATTATAATACCGGATGCCATAAAATCAATGCAAAAGCTAAATCCTAATGCAAAGCTACTCTATGGCGATATTCTCAGCCTATCCGCTCAGAACGGTTACTGCTTTGCAAGTAATGAATATTTGTCTAAAATCTATGGAGTAACTACCCGCTCAATATCAAATTTGATTAGCCAGCTTTACGAATTTGGAGTAATTGATATTAAAAATGATTCAGGGCAATATGGAAAGGTAAGAACTATTTTTCCAATTATTCAAGCAGACCACGAACAAACGTTCCTACCCCCACGAACGAACGTTCCACGAACGAACGTTCCACCCCCCACGAACGAACGTTCCGATAACATAGAACAAACGTTCCACGAACATAGAACAAACGTTCCTAAAGCCACGAACGAACGTTCCACCATAATAGATAATATAAAAGATAATAGAATAGATAAGTTAATAGATAATGATAATAAAGAAGAAAGTAATTTTTCTCTTTCTGAAATCAAAAAGGAAAAGCAAAGCGAACCAGTAGAAAGCGCAAAGTACTATTTTGAGGTCACGCAGGTTTTGGAGCTACTGACAGAACGCAGCGGAGTTAAATATAAAATTCCAAATACAAAGGCAGGAATTGAAAATTATGAGCCTTACAAGTTAATCAAAGAGCGGTTAAAAGAAAAGTCAACGCTCGAAGATATTTTTTCAGTAGTCGAAATGAAAAATACTGAATGGTCCGGAACTCATATTTATAAAAACTTTATACCATCAACACTTTTTAGAAAATCGAATTTTGATAAATATTTGCAACAATTACAAATTTCAAAAACTACAAAAAATGAAGGATCTAATAATAATCAAAAAACAGGAGCTGCCGGTCTCTTTGCAAAATTACAAAGTCGTTGGGAATCCATGCTATGATGTTTCAGAAAAAAACGCTATTCGTATGATTGAAGGGTATCAAAATAAAATCAGAAACATTGACCCAACAGTTTCAATAATTACGATTGAAGCAATTGTTTTTAAAATATCTACTTTGTACTGTGGCATGAAGGTAGATGATACATCTGAGGCCTTAATCCGTGAATCTGCAAAGTTTATTCAAAGCAATTATAAAGATTTAGGAATTGACGAAATACTATTGGCATTTGAACTCGCAGCACAAAGCAAGTTTTCAGGCGTTAATATCAAAGCCTATGGAGGAATATTTTCTATTTCAATTATTGGAGATGTAATTGAAGCCTACAAAACTTACAGGGGCAAAATAATTTACAAGGTCCTTGATGAGCAAGAAAAGATTGAGAAAAGTCAAAAGTTTGAAGCAGAGAAGGACCAAAGGAATAGCATTGCAATGGATTCATTTATGAAGGACGTAGAAGCAAATATTATTTCTGTTCAAAATGATGAAACGCCAAATTGGGATGAGTGGGAAAAGGTACCAGCTATATTTGCAGAAAAAGCGCTACGGCTAAAATTGATTGACATTGATGGAAAAAGGCAGATTTGGGAACGGGCAAGACTGGCAACAAGGCACAATGCAATAAAGGAATCAAGAGATAAAAAAAGTTCAAACAACTATTCTGCAACTCAAATAGTAAAATCTAATTTTGAAGGAATATATTTTCAAAATGCTGCGGAAAGGATTTATGCAATGATGGTAGTTTTCCAATACATACAAATGCACAAAATATGAAAGAGCAACTAAATACAGTTAAAAAAACTCCTACTGATTTTATGATTGAGGAATTTGATGAGCTGTTCAAACTTTATCAAAGAACGCAATTTCCTATCATTGATTATTATAGTGATCCGGAAAGCCATATCAAACAAAAAAAGAGAATGACTTTTGACATCCTTTGTGATAGGCTTGGTCCTGAAAATAGTAAAGAATATGAAGAGTTGATCGATGCCGTAATAAAACGTGAAAAAAGGACTAAAGACGTTCATGCAGTTGCGCAAAAGGTTATTGATATAGGAGTAGATGTGATAAAGGACCTTGAAAGAGTTGATCCGCAAGTTTTAATAGAACGTGCATTACATGAAGCCTGCCAAAGAAAAGGAATAACAACAGCCGATAAATTTGCAGATGCTGTCGGAATGCCGAGAATTGATAAAATGGATTTTTATATTTATGTTAGGAAGTATGCACTAAGATATTTGCAGTTGAAAGATGCAGAATATATTGATTATGTAAATAAAAATATTTCTTTTTGGCGAAGCTCAAACGGAAAATCATTACCAAAAAAGAAAAGCCGCTATCTTTGGAGTGAAGCAATTTGGCTATGCAAGTCAAAGACTGGGTCTTGTTATACTGATGAACTTTGGCAAACAATTAAAACAAAATACTATGGACAACTATAAAGCAATGAACGCCTATCTGCTCGTCACGTCACTAAACTTGACGTTGTTTGCAATATCTCAGCTGGAGCCGTCAAAGATGCGACAACAGCAAAAGATGCGCTTTTCAAACCTTAGGAGCGCTAATAAGAACTTTCTCGATACACTACCGACCACAAAGGACAACAAAGACTTTTTGAACGACCAAAGTTTTGACAGCGTCGGCTTAATAGTGGAGCTTATCGCTATGCTTGCCATTGTTCACCCCGATCAACAGGAGTGGATAACTGAGGAAGTAAAAAAGCTTATTTTTGTATCTGAAAACAGACAAAACGGAGCAAGTTTTTAACTAAAATTATTGATATGACTATGGAATGGAGCGATAAAATAACCGTAACAAACGAGGATAATATGCAGCTAATGGCACGTTATCCTGACAACTATTTTGATTTAGCCATAATAGACCCTCCGTATGGAATAGGCGAGCATGGGCAAAGAATGAATAGAGCCGAACGATGGAAAAACCCTAAACCAATTAAATATAAAAAAGTACAATGGGATAATGAACCTCAATCAAAGGAATTTTTTAAAGAACTTTTTAGGGTTTCAAAAAATCAAATTATTTGGGGCGCTAATCATTTTATTGAAAATTTACCTTATCAAAATTCGCCTTGTTTGATTGTATGGGATAAAAAAACGGCTGGAGATTTTGCAGATTGTGAACTTGGTTGGACATCTTTTAAAACATCTGTTCGTTTATTTGAATGGCTTTGGAGTGGATTTAGAAAACAAGAACCAGAAACACGCATCCACCCTACTCAAAAACCTGTTGCACTTTACAAATGGCTTTTAGACAAATACGCAAAGCAAGGCAATAAAATACTTGATACGCATTTAGGCAGCGGATCAATAGCAATAGCTTGTCACGATTACGGCTTTCAACTTACAGCCTGCGAACTCGATGCAGAATACTACGAAGCCGCAAAGAAACGTTTTTTAAACCACTCAGCGCAAATAAAATTATTTACATGAAGCAACTTATCAGATTAACAATACTATGCTTTGTCTTATATGGATGCAGGCAGCGTGAACCAACAATTATAATTCAACAGGTGATAGTTTACCGTGATACCTGTGACAGCGAGTTCATACGCAAGATTGGGCAGCTCGAAAGTAATGGAATTGACAGTGTAAGCGGAGAAAACGGAGCGGGCAAAGGTAGATATGGTATTTACAATATTTGCGTTAAGGGTTCGGGAATGGCGGATCTATTAGGGTACTCACACGGAGATATGTATGACCCCGAAAAATCAAAACACGTCTTTTGGTCCGCAATGGGCATTTTTTGTCATACCTTTGCACAGAAACACGGACGCTATCCGACGTATGAGGAGCTGGCGAGGATGTGGGCAGGTGGTCCTGCAGGATACAAAAGCAATAAAACATTAAAGTACTTACATAAATTTAGAACACTATGAAAGATATTATCATTATTGACGTATCAAAACAGCCTTACTTCTCAATAGCAAGGCACTACGGAGGCGCAAAAATAGACGGCAAAGAATACGTCTATCACCCTGCAAAAGACGCTTTAATTCGCAAAGACTGGACTAAGAAAATGAGGGGCCTTAAATGGGATGAGTTTGTTAAGCTGGTACAAGCAAGCGAGGAATGAGTACCTACATAGGGGTAGATCCTGCATACAGGGATAACGGATTCTATGTTTGCGAGATTAGGGCAGCAGTAGTGATATTTTACAAGATGAAAGGCTTCATTGACTTTGTGAAATACGTTGACGCACTCGCAGAAAATACAACTGAGGTAACTATCTGCATCGAAAACAGCAACGAAACAAACCATACCTTTATCAGTCCGAAGGTACGGAGCGCACCGGCACGAGAGAAAATAAGCAGGGACGTAGGAAAGAACCAAGCTATAAGTCAAATGTCAGTAGATTACTGCAATTATATCATTGGGACAGGCATTCACTCAGTAAGTCCTGCGGCAAAGGGCATGAAGTGGTCGGACATGATCACGAGAGCGGAGGCGAAAAATCACGGCTTAGAGCTTTTTAATTACAAAGGCTTAGTATCTGAGCAGGATAAAAGGGACGCTTTTAAGTTAGCACTAATGGCAAAATTCGAATATTTTAAGGCAAAAAGCGCAGAAAAAGGCCAAAAGAAGCCCTAAAAAGAAAAAAAACAAACATTTTTGAAAATAAATTTATCAAAATAGTAAAAATATAAAAAGTAGTTCTATCTTTGTATCAAGTTATTTAAGAAAGCAATTTACAAACACACTTAAACCAAATCACTATGAAAACTTACGCAGCATGGACACGCACAGCAAATTCAAACGATCAGTATTGCACACAAATTATTAAAGCCAAAAGCTTAAAAGAAGCTAAACGTCTTATTCTTGAAGGCGGCAGAGAAATTCAATCCGGGACTAAAGTTTATATTTATAACTAATTTATCACTCTATAAACCATATTTTATGAAGAATCTATTTAATATCGATGCGGACCTATTCGCACTTTACACAGACATTGAAAATAACGGCGGCGAAATGACGGCAGAGCTGGAGCAGTCCCTTGAAATTACGGAAGCTGAGCGACTGACGAAAGGCGAGGGCTATGTTCACGTGATCAAGCAATTCAAAGCCCAGAGCGAGCTATTGAAAGCGGAAGCAAAACGCCTGCAGGACTTAGCAAGGCACTACGATAACTCAGCTGTCAAATTATCCGATACGCTTTTGCAGTCAGTTATCTCACACGGACAAATTAAAACGGCATTCGTGACAATATCAAGCCGCAGGAGTAAGTCAGTATCAATTACGGACGAAAGTTTGTTAGGAGCGGAATTTATGCGAGTTAAGACGGAGCCAAATAAGACCTTGATTAAGGAGGCACTAGACGCAGGTCAAGAAGTTGCAGGAGCTTTGATAGTAGAAAATTACTCACTAAACATTAAATAGAACTATGATACACACACCAATCAAAGATAAAATATTGCGTATGGCTTCAGATTGTAAGCCTTCGGCCATCGCAATGAACCAAGATACATTCGATTCGTTACAGTTGGAATATAATGAGCATAGGAAGGTATTTAGCAACTTTCCAACGCAAACAAAAGTGTTAACTCATATGTTAGGCGTGAAAATAGAAATCGATAACAGCTTAAATGATATAAAAATATGCTTTTAGGAATCGCGGCATTCTGCATTATCACGGGCCTGCTATTATGGGCCCCACAAAAGGAGAGGCGCAAGAACTTGAATAGATTCAGAGAACCAAAAAACGAATAACAAAAAAGCCCCACATCACTGCGGGGCTTTCTCCTTTTAAACACTATAAACCACTATAGTTCGATAAGCTATTGAATAGCTTTATTTTTCACGACTTTGACAACCTGCAGAACAACGGACGAAGTAACAACAATCCAATTTATACAATGTTCGACAATCGCCTCCGCCTTATCATTTGACAGCTCCAACTTTTGCGCTACGGCCTGCTTTATCTCATCGCTATATTGGGCAGTAATACCAGCTTTCAGTTCATCGACTGCAGCTGATATGTTAGTGACGAATTTGGGCAATTTAAGCAGCTCGGGAACAAGGGCGACAAGTTCAGCGAATTGAACTTTTTTATCTTCAACAATTTTGCCGATCTCGCTTATTAGCTCAGCAGAAATTACAACACAGGTTTTTAAAGCAGACATATTATTTATTTTTAGGTTAATAGCACAAAGTTACATTTTAAAATATATATTTGTATAAAATTACAAACTTTATGAGCAAGATTTTATATATAGATGCAGGTCACGGTTCACTGGATGCTAATGGGAGCTATACAACGCCAGCGCACAAGGGCAAATGGTTCGACCATAGAAAAGGGCAGTTCCACAAAGGTTCTATTTTTTACGAGGGCGTTTGGAATAGGTCTTTCGCTGCAAAGTTTATCGAAATGGCAACGCAGGTGGGCTTTCATTGCGTTCCAGTTTACGATCCTATTCAAGACACGCTGCTCGGTAAAAGAGTAGAAAACGCAAACATATATTCAAAAGAAGTTGTAGCAGGTAAAGGAGTTTATTTAAGCTTTCACAGCAACGCCAGCGGTGCCGGTACAGCAAGAGGCTTCAACCTGTTTTACCATCCGAAAAGCGCACGAGGTAAAAATCTTGCAACGGAAATAGTAGCAGACATTCAAAGCGTCTTTGTAGCAGCTGGCAGTAAGTCACCGCAGCCATTACGAGAGGGCTATATGGACGCACAAAAGAAAGACATTTATTATGTTTTGGAGGCTACAACAATGCCGTCTTTGCTGTTTGAATTTGGCTTCTTTGACAATTACGAAGATGCGAGCTTAATATTTACTGATGCGTTTCAGTGTGACTTAGCTCTCCAGCTTGTTAATAGCCTATCTAAAGCAACATTGTACTAAAAGCAGTATAAACTATCAGTATGAAAATTGAACTCCTTAAATCGCAGAATATACCACTATCAAAGCTCGAAACGAACAAGGGGCAGATAGATGGACTACCTAAAAATCCTCGTTTAATTAAAACAGAAAAGTTTGAGAAGCTTAAAAAGTCTATTGAGGACAATCCCGAAATGTTGGGAATGCGTGAAGTCCTCGTTTACCCTCACGGCTCAAAGTTTGTTATTATTGGTGGCAATATGCGCTTTCAAGCCTGTAAAGAGTTACAATTTGAAACGGTTCCCTGCAAGATACTTCACAAGGACACGACAGCAGAGCAGCTCAGAGCGATAACGATTAAGGACAATGTCGGATTTGGTGAGCACGATTGGGAACTCTTGGCGAATGAATGGGACAGCGTGGAACTGGAGGAGTGGGGAATTGATATTCCAGATTTTGTTAATGAGGTTGATAATGAAGGAAAAATTATAAAAGAAAATATTAAGCCATTTATTCAAACTCACGTGCTTATAAGTTTTTCACCTGACAAAATGATATACTTGCAAGATTTATTAAATCAAATTACAAATATTGAGGGAGTAGAATATGAGCAATCAAGCAATTAAAACCAATAATGATTTATCTTTAATAAATTCAAAAGTACAACTAAGAATTGATTCTATTGAACACTTAAAAGGTCAAATTAAGGTTTTAGAATTATTTGGAGGTGAAGGTGTTTTATGGAATGAAGTAAAAAAAATAACAAAAAAAGATATATTGATTTTAGGCATAGATAAGAATAAATATAAAAGAGTACAGTTGCAGGGAGACAATCTTAAATTTATTGATAGTTTAAATTTAAATGATTTTGATGTTATTGATGCTGATGCGTGGGGTAGTCCATTTTATCAAATAGAAAAAATATTTTCACAAAATTATAAAGGCATAGTGCATTGTACTTTTATACAGACAATGCACGGAGATTTAAGCAAAGAAATGCTTTTACGTCTTGGATATACAGAAAAAATGCTTAGTAAGGTAAAATCAATATTTAATAAAAACGGAATAGAAAAATTCAAAAATTATTTAGCTCGTAATGGAGTTAATAAAATATATATTGTGTCAAAAAATAAAAAAAATTATTTATATTTTAATTTGGATAAGTAGTTAATAATGAATAACTTGTGCATTATTAACAATTTAAACAATTTAACAATGTCAGCAATTTATGAACCTAGCGGGGCTGCTAGAGAATATAGCCCACTTGCACTAAACTACATAAAAGGATGTGATCACGGATGTGTTTATTGCTATGTACCAATTATGATGAAGCGCTTCAATAAAGATTATGTACATTCAAATGTATATATAAAAGAAGAAGAAACACTTTTAAAAGAATTGAAAAGTAGTTGTAAGAAATTTAGAAATTCAGAAAAACAAGTCTTTTTATCTTTCACGACTGATCCATACAGTCATTTTAATAATGAGACTAAATTAACAAGAAAAGTATTGTTATTATTATTAGAACATAACATACCAGTCTCAATACTTAGTAAAGGTGGAAAAAATCTACTGCAAGATTTAGATGTATTTAAAATGTTTGGAGATAATATTCAGATTGGAGGTAGTTTAACATTTACAAAAAATGAAGATAGTTTAAAGTGGGAGAAAAACGGAGCTTTGCCAAAAGATAGATTTGAAACATTAGAAATCTTAAAAGATAATGGAATAAGAACTTGGGCAAGTATGGAACCAGTTATATATCCAGACCAATCTTTAGAAATAATGGAAATAACATCTAATTATATAGATGCCTACAAAATTGGCAAACTTAATCACTTCAAAAAATACGAAGATAAATTCGACTGGACACAATTTTTATCTGATGCTGTTAGCATTATGAGACAAAATAATAAAGAATTTTATATTAAAAAAGATTTATTAGAATATAAACATAAAGATTTATATTTGTCAGAAAATGAAACGAATATGGATTATTTAGCAATACCAAATTCAAGACTTAAACTAGAATTATTTTAAGATGCTGACAGAGTTATAAGGTTCTCTACAAAAACCTTAATTTTTATAAAATTATGAAAAAAGAAGACCGAACAAGACTCCGGAGGGAGTACGAATATTTGAGAGGATGCAGCGACATGATCAGCTGGATTGTTTTAACGGATCCGACGGATGATCAGATAGAAATTAAGCTCGATAAGATGAAGGGCAGAATGGAAATAATAACGGCATTGTTAAAGAAATTAGAAATTATAAACTAACAGCCAAAAACAGCCGATAAAATGGAAAAAAAGAAAAACCCTATACCGAATAATAAGCCATTTCCAAAAGGGAAGAGCGGCAATCCAAACGGAAGACCGAAGTCAGCACTTCGAGATATCAAAGACGTTTTAAAAGACCTGCTCAGTCAGGAGAAGAACGGAACGCAACTAATTGACGGCTTAATGTCGGTAGTAGTTAACAAGGCGCTCAAAGGAGATCTAAAGGCGGTGGATATGCTGCTCAGCTATACCTTTGGCAAAGCAACACAACGGACTGAGGTAACAGGCGCAGAGGGCGAAAAGATAGACTTTACAATCAATGTAGTACAAGGCAAAGAGAACCTACCCTATAAACCAGAGTAATGAATACAACAGCCGTTTTTTTGTGGAATAGTACGCCTGAAAAGTATGCAAAGGTTGACAAAAACAAAAAGGTTATTTGCATCAATCAAGGCGGCTCCAGTGCAGGAAAAACGTACGCCATAATGCAGGTGCTTTTCTGCTTAGCAATTGAGAACGCTGGTTGGGTTATTACGGTCGTTGGGCAAGACTATCCAAACCTTGCAAAGGGTAGTATAAGAGACAGCGAAAAGATAGCAGCTGAAACGCCTTTCATTTTAGCAAGCTTAGACGGAGGCTTTAACCGGACATCAAAGTGCTACAAATTTAAAAACGGATCTATATTAGAGTTTACCAGCTATCAAACTGCTCAGGACGCAAAGAACGGAAAGCGTAATGTACTATTTGTGAACGAAGCAAACGGGGTACATTACGACATATTTAACGAGCTGAATCTTCGTACAGACAAAAGGGTGTTCATTGACTACAATCCGAACAGCGAGTTTTGGGTACATGAAAAGCTAATCGGTAATGACAATGTCGCTTACTTTATTTCTAACTTCATGCACAATAATTTTGCGAGCGAAAGTATAGTGGAAGGCATATTAAAGCTGAAAGAAAAGGATCCAATGCTATGGAGGGTGTACGGCTTAGGGCAGACAGGTAAAATAGAGGGTACAGTCTTTGATTATCGCATAGTTGACGACATGCCGGCACAAACAGACAAGCGAGCGTTTGGGCTTGACTTTGGGTTCACAAATGACCCGACAACCTTAGTAGAGTGCGGATTATCAGATGGTGAGATATACGGTAGGGAAGTGATATATCAGACAGGGCTAACGAATCGAGATATTAACGCCCTATTTATTGAGAACGGAATAAATAAGAGGGACTTGATCTTTGCAGATTCAGCGGACCCAAAAAGCATTTACGAGCTGAAGATGTACGGATGGAATATAATGGCAGCGGACAAGGGGCCCGACTCAATACAATACTCAATAAATCTGCTAAAGCAATACGGAAAGATAAACCTAACAAGGACAAGCCAAAACTGGATAAAAGAGGCGCAAAACTACAAGTGGAGAGAGGCAAGGGACGGCAAAAAGTTGGCGGTACCGGTTGACGCTTTCAATCATTCGTGGGACGCTTGCCGATATTGGGCGCTTGGAATGCTAAAGAAGGGACAGACAAAAGGATTATTAGCGTACGGATAAACAAAATTATGATAAACAAAGTAACTTTAGTGGGCCGCTTAGGTTCAGACACGGAAATAAAGGACTCAAAGAGCGGAAAGCCGTTCACAAAATTAAATTTGGCTACATCTTCGGGCTATTATGACCAGTCTAAAAAGTGGGTTGAGCATACTGACTGGCATGCTGTAATGGCTTGGTGGAAGCTGGAAGCAAAGAAGGGCGATACTGTTTATATTGAGGGCGAGATAAACTACTCAGAGGACAAAAAAGCCTTCATTAAAGCCAATACGATTAAGGTCATATCAGCGCAAAGAGTAAACACAACAGCAAGCAATGACGAGGCAGACGTTAACCTGCCATTTTAATAACTCCAAAATTCAATAAAATGACAAACGAAGAGATGCAAATCGGTGCGCAATGGATGGCTATCCTAAACGCTTACAGCCATGACTTTACAACAAAGGCGCTATTTAACCAAACAGCAAACTATCTTAAACACAATCACGGGCAAAAGGTACGAGATAGCAAGTTTAAAAAGGAGCTTAAGCCTGGTACTGTACTGAATGAGCAGATCAAGCCGAAAGCCAAACCAATCGGACTGATGGAAGCGGCAAAAGCAAGACAGGAGGAGGAGCCAACAAACCTGTTAGCAATTGATGAAACAGACGGTGACTTCATGCCGAAAAAAGGCCGTAAAAAGAATGTATAGTATCAGCACATCTGCAGGCGGTTCGTTCACCTTTCCAAATACTTTAGCGGATGTTACCCTTGCTCAGTACATCGACTTCATGACATTTGTTGAACCTACTAAGCCAGCGGAACTAATAGCCATTGAGGTAGCATCACAGGCAAAGAGCGAAGCGGAAACGGAACAGGAGAAAGCAAAGGCATGGTCAGAATTTGAGGAAGCTTTACAGGCCTGCGACGATATTGTAATGTACCGGAAAGTCTATCCATACTTCGCGCGCGTGGTTGCTCACTTTGCTGATGGCATTACGGAAGCGGAAATCATTGGCGGCAAAAAGCAAGGGGACGGCATGAACGTTGGCAACCTCGAATATTTATACTCCAGTATTGTAAAGATGCTAAACAGCTATGAGGAGCCCGAATATACAAACGTCATTTTGGTAGGTGATGAGCTTTGGTATTTGCCTATGCGCTACATGGAAAAAAGTACGCTGATAGAATACGCTGAGTCAAGTCAATTCGAAGCTAACTTAAAGGATGTGCAAGACGGTAACTGGAAGGCGCTTGCAAAAATTATGTGCGTATTAGTCCGCAAAGAGGGCGAGCAGTACAGCGACAAACTACTAAAGCGTGAGGAAATGTTTCTATCTTGGACGCTCGAAAACTGCCTGAAGGTTGCTTTTTTTTTGCTGAAACGAAACGAAACATCTCAACAAAATATGCTAATTTATATGGCAGCTCAGGATTTGATGAACGTAAAGCGGGAATCGAAAAACTAAACGACTCTTTCGGTTGGTACCTCACACTAAAGGCAATAGCTGAGAGCGGAATATTTAACCAGCCTACTCTCACGCCGCTACAATCAGCAGAGCAAGCGAACCTTTACGAGGCTTTCACGTATCTCGCAGCATGTAAAGCGGAAGCGGACTATCAAAAAAGATTATCAGAAGTACACAGTAAAAAATCGTAAAAATGCGAGTCAATCCACGAATGCTTTTAAATAGTATTGTCTTAATTAGTTGTATATTTGGCACCTTAGGTCTAACAATTGCAATACTCGCAGGCGGTGACATAGCTAAGGCGATAAGCTCGGTTTTACTCTTTATGCTTGGCTGGACGGCCTCTAAATTTCACAATTCATTATGAATATAGTTCAAATATCTAACCTATTCAATCAAGTTTGTCTGGGCATAAACGCTCAGACAGCGGGCCGCATAGGCTTCTATCATTATGGTTGGTACTCCGATATAAACGCCAATATATCGAACAATTGGACTGGCGACAATGCGCTCGGTAGGTTGTACCCTGCGGTTCAATTCATGTACCCGACGGCAAGCATTGAGGTAAAGGAGAAAAGCGTAAAGGGTATTTTGCGCTGCAGGTTGGTAGTCAGCAGGCCGCAATATTACGAGAACGATGGCAGTTATATAAACCAAAGTATTATTGAGGCGCAAGCAGAACTCGAAGCCATTGCCATCAACATTATTTCAGAGTTTAACAGGCTTGGCAGGTTACCAGCTAACGGAATGGCAACGGGCATACAGAACCCGATCACAATAGACTATCTTTCGGACGCTCATAATGAAAATTTAGTACTGGTTGATGTGGCTTTTAATCTTTGGTATGTTTGGGAATGCCCGACGGATGTGGTCGATATTCCTTCGCTTCCTGCTCCTTACAATACTTTGCCTCCAGTAGTTACTGATTTGGAGAAAGATAAGCCAATAATTCCAGCTTATACAAAACCTCCAGTAATCGCAGGCAAAAATATTGTTGGCGGTCTTTTAAAAGTTATTGACAATGGAACTTGGACGGGAACAAGTCCTTTTGTATTTTCGTATCAATGGCAAAGAAACGGTATTGATATTGTCGGAGAAACTGCAAGTACTTATATTTGTGTTTTGGCAGATTTAGGGCAAACAATAACCTGCGTGGTAACAGCTACAAATATAGTAGGCTCAGCAAGTGCACCAAGTAACAGCATAATAGTTGTATGACAGATACTCAAGACATTTACCAAAGGCTTGGGGAGCAAGTCGGGGAGGTCGTTAAAAAAGCGGTCAAGCAGGCATTTATTATGCAGGGGCGAAGTCTTACAGGCGCTTTGGTTAATTCGATTGATTACAGCGTAAATGCAACGGTAACGAGTTCATTTATTGAGTTCACTTTACTTGATTACGGTATGATATTAAATTATGGCGTACCGGCTAACAGGATTCCGTACAGTCCTGGCAGCGGGGCGAAAAGTTCAAAGTATATTGACGGCTTAAAGTTGTACGCAAAGCTCAGATTTAATGCTAATGATAAAGAGGCGGAACGTATAGCCTTTGCCATCGCTCGGAAACACAAAAAGTTCGGGATGCCACTTGACAAAAAGATTGGAGCTGTTCAAAATGGTATTGACGACAGCAAAGACGAGGTAGAGGCGCTAATATCTGAGGCCCTTACTGAGGTCATAAACGTAATGTTTTTGAGCAGCTTTGCAGAGGTAAAAAAGAAAAATTCAGATTCATTGAAAATAAAATATATTGAGCTATGACATACGAACAGGCAACACAATTAAAAGACGATTTGAACGAGCAGCTAACTTTAGCAGGCAATACAACTTTGACTTACTCGGTTTATGCGTTTTGGGGCAATTCAGCGGAGAAGCTTTACAGCGTTATACTTTACCCCATCGCATACAAAACAAAGTACGATGCAGCCAATACAAGCGGACAGTTTTCAGTTGTTAGGGTTTCTATTAAGACTCAAAGCGCAGGGGCCGAAACAGAAGAGGGCTTTATAAATAATTTTAATGCTAATGTTTTACTTGATCCAGAGGCTAACAGCCTTTTAAAAAAATAGTTATGCCACTCGTTATAGCTCCACTCTTTACGTTAAATTCGCAATACAGGCCAAATGTCTTTGTAATGTCAATGACTTCATCGGATCCGTTGGTTTTGGCTCAATGCGCAGTCGTTATTGATATGCTTGGCGTTACCTCAATACAGAAAGCACCAGCATACAGCATCGGCACTACCTACTATTTTATATTCGACGTTGCAAAAGTATTGCAGACATACAGCGCACCAAAGGGACAGGCTAAAACATCAGTCTTTCCGAATAGCTTAAATTTGCCATACAACCAATCAAATTCAGATATACATACAAGAGTGGGCCTTATAGTTTCTTACTCCTACAATGACCCAGTTACAGGTCTATTAACGGCCTTTCCAACGGTCGACACGGTTTCAACAGGATACCCAGCCATTGCAGGTACTAGACAAACGAGGAATTGGCAAACAATGGGCTTTGATTTTTATATTATGTTTTTCGGGGCAGGTACTCCATTCTTAACAAACGCCCCTAATCCTTATAAGATTTGCAGTACTGAGAATGCTTATTTGACATATATTCCATCCTTAACAAATACCGTTCGTGTAATTACCCGAAACAGCGCAGGCACATTGATAGATAGCGGACTATTTGCCACAACTCCATCAGCTACTTTGGTGCCTTTGACAATTGGCGTGGGTATGACTAACTTACTGACTCAAACATATTTCAGCGGATCGGTAAACATGGCAAATCCAGCTGTTGCAACCTATGAAATACAAGCAGGACAATCCACGCTTGTAAGTCTTCAAAGGTACCGCTATTGTATCGGAATGCTTTGTACTGCTTTGGCTAATTTAATTCCAGCAGGAACGTATAATGCTAAAAATTATTACACTTGGACAGTTGGTATTAACACGTATTATTTATGGTATAGCACAGGGGCTGTTAAATGGATTGTATCAAGTATTTTAGGTGGTGGTGTTTCTTACTTGGAAAGCATTTCGGCAGGCGGTGCATTGACTCCTCCAAATGGCGTATTTGGTGTTGAATATATTGTATCGACTCCTTTATTTACAGATTTTGAAATAGCATTAAATCCAACGCCTTATATATTTTCTCCATTCTCTGAGCTTAGAAAATACAATGTTATTGAATGCTGCAATGAAAGAACGGTCCGCTTACACTGGTTAAACAGGTTGGGCGGCGCAGATGCTTATACGTTTACGAGCAAAAAGAAGATAGAGGAAAAGACAAAGAGCGAGACAGCGCAAAAGCCGCTCGGATGGCTTACTACTGTACCGCCTGCGACAAGCTATGACAAAGGGCTATTCAAGATACATCAAGAGGTGACAAAGGAATACGAAGTCGAAAGCAGCTTTTACGATGAGCAGCAAGGGGCTTGGATAGCTGAGCTGTTGAGTAGTCCAGAGGTGTATATGGAGACAAGTGACGGGCTTATAGCGGTGGTTATACAAGACGGCAAAATAACGCTGAGCGAAAACGAAGAGCTGTTGAACGTGGTAATACAATTTGTTGAAGCTAACTATATAAGCGTTCAGTCTAACTAATGGCAGATATAAAAATAATTATAGACGGACAGGTAGCCGAATTACCTCCAAACGGTTTGAACCTTCCTTTGACCTACTCTTTACGAAGTCGGGAAGGGCTGGCTATCAATTCGGGCAGTCGGTCGGAGTATTCATTCGAGTTACCCGGTACGAAACACAATGACTCAATCTTCAATCAATTTTATGACCCTGCAATTTATACAATAACTGAGCAGGCTTTTTTATCTGCCAGTATCGAGGTGGATGGGCTGCCCTTCTTTATCGGGCGCTGCCAATTGCAGTCAGTAACTTTGAGGCAAGACCAATATTTCTGGCAGGGGAAGTCCTACAAAGTGGCGTTCTATGGTAATAATGCGGATTGGAGTACACGGATAGGTGACTTACTAATAAAAGATTTAACGTTCACTCCTCACGTTTATAGCTATACAGATAATTATTTGGCTTGGTATTACGAATATCCAACGTCAGATTATAAATATTTGCCGCTTAAGTTAAAAGATTGGGCTGTATTTGGCGAAGTAGACGCTCTTTTAGACTCTCATCCTGCTTTGTTCATTGTCGATGTTATAACAAAGACATTTGCATCAGTAGGCTACACTTTAAACAGCTTCTTCTTTACGACTGATTTTTTCAAACGTCTGATAATGCCTGTGCCTATATTTACAAGGTATTTATCCGGTACATTTGGAGAGGAATATTTGAATATAAAAGCGGAGATAGCGGTAATAAATTATCCTGGTTTAATTGGCACTTTAGTTTATCCGACTCAAACTGTATTCCCTACAATCGGGCCAAATCCTTATAATAATACAACGGGTATTTACACGGCTCCATGTTTAGGATATTATCTTTTTAATGCAGAGGTAATATTAACTAATATGACAATTCCTGTTAGTTGTACTTTAGGGTTTAGTGTTAATGGGGCTGGAGCTGTTGACACTTGGGGAAGTTTAGGGGCGGCGTTTTTAGCAGATACAATAATTATAGCTGAGCAGCTTTTTTATTTAAATGCTGGCGATACAGTAGAGGTTGTAATGATTACAGGTCTTTCTGGTATAGGTAGTTATGATTTTGCTTCAATTTTAACAGTAACAGGAGAGGCAGAAGTATCTGATGGCGTTCAGATGGATTTAAAATATATCATAGACCCATCACTCAAGGCCATTGATTTAATTAGGGGTATCGCTCACGCTTTCAATTTAGTATTTGAAACGAACGAAGGAAGTAGAACCGTACAGATTGAACCAGCCGACCAATTCCTTTTGCAAAGTAGGGAACCCGACGGCAGCGACCTTGAAGACGGATTCTATACAGACCCTCGCTTAGGTGAGTTTAGTCCCTATGTAGATCTAAGCAAGGGCGGAGAATTAGTAAGCGATACAAAGCAACTGAGTCAGCTTAGACTTAAATGGAAAGACGACAGCAATGACCCAACGATTGAGGCCCTTAACTTAAATGCAAATTTAGGAATATTAGAGGCCCGTTATAACTTCCCAACAACCAGGTTTAAAGTGGGTGAAACAGTTGTCGAAAATCCTTTCTTTGCCCCTACTCTGGTAATTGCGGACAATGAAGTACGAGATGCAAACAGCTTAAAAACTCCAATGATTCCGATCATTTGGGCGGTCAATTACCTCGAAACAAGTACCAGTGCGGAAACAGTTACACAGATTTTGCCCCGTCTATTGGTATCAGACCCGACTTTAAGCTTTGCAGCATTTCCAAACGGAACTATAAATGTATATAACGGAGCAGGGACAACACCACAGGCTAATCCGCTTAATTATATGATTGATTATAATGATACGGTAGGCTTTCAGACCTCGCTCAGTTTTGGAGATGTTACGGTCAACGGATTCAGCACTTCGGGACTATTGAAACGCTTTTATCTTTCTGAGATGGTCCGCAAGAAAGGAGGCAAGTATCTTGAATTATTTATACTTTGGGACGTTCTAATGATTCAAAATTTAACGTTCAGACATAAGTTTTTGATAAATAACAATACTTACATACTGCAAGAAATAAATACATTCGACGTTGCAAAGAATCAAAGTACAAAGACGTATTTTGTACTCGATTACAAGGAAGTCGGGGCGGATGCTGATATACAAAGCACAATTTTAGAAGCAAAAATAAACACGATATAAAATGTCTAATACAGTTGTCGGTTTTACTATTCAGATAGACGGGATACAGTCAATAAACCAGCTAAATGCCGAGATAAAGCAAACGAAGGAAGCAATGAACGCCCTTGACCTTAGTACGGAAGAGGGAAACAAAGCTTTTCAGGAGCTAAGTCAGACTTTGGGCAAAATGACAGCGCAGCAAAAGGCGCTAAAAAAGGCACAGGATGACGTAAATAAGTCTTTTCTGCCCGAAAAAGCGGTAGGAGCTTACGATCAATTATCGGCAAAGCTTAACAAACTGCGCAAAGAGTTCAAGAACGCTGCACTTGATGGCTCCAAAACAACTGAAGAGCTTGACAAGATGCAAAAAGAGATCCAGCAACTTGACAAAACGCTAAAGAATGTAGATGGACAGGTTGGGCAGTTCCAGCGCAATGTCGGTAATTATCCGAAAACCTTCAGCAAGGTAACAAGATCACTCACTCAGGCAATACCGGGCTTTGAGGCTTTTTCTTCGGTACTGAAAGACGGTGAGGGCAAACTTACAGGCTTTGGAAAGGCCCTTATCGGTGGTTTTGTAGCTTTTCAGGCAGTTAAGCTGGTAGGGCAGGCAATGAAGCGCCTTGATGAATTTATCACTAAGATAAACGAAACGAGAGAGACGGTCGCTGAGTTTTCTGGCGCTTCGGGTGTAGACCTTGACAAAATTACTGCAAGTACAACAGCTTTGGCAGATACATTCGACACGGATGCAAAGACTATTAGTGAGGCGGCTCAGGCATTAAGCCAACAGCTTGGGATTGGCTTTGAAGAGGCATTAGGCAAGTTGGAAGGGGCTTTGGTAGAGGGGCAAGGCAATGCAGGCGACTACCTTAATAGTATCTCTCAGCTACCGGGTACTTTTCAAGAAGCGAGCGGAGCAGTTACAGAATTTTCGGAACGTAATAGAAATTTACTTGACACAAATAAAGAGCTCGCAGCAAGTCAAGTCGATGTTGCAAACAGGTTGCAGGGCGTTAACGATGCATTTAACGCAACAGGCAAGGCATTAGAAACAGGTGTGTTTTTAGTCTTTGCGGCTTTAATTGATATATTTAGACCAGTAGGCGAGGCGTTTTATAATTTAGGTGTTACATTGGGTAACCTATTTGCTGTATTTAACAAGGGCGGAGAATCAACTTCATTATTTAGCATAATATTAGAACGGCTTTCCATACCTCTCAAAATATTGGCTTTTGTATTGCAGCTCGTCGCTGATGGCATAGCATTTTTTGTCGAAGGTATAACTGACTTTATCAATAGCTCGCCTTTTCTTCAAAAGGTATTCGCCGCAATAGGAAACGGCATAAGTTTAATACAGGAAGGCTTTGCAAATTTACCAGCTGTCTTTGCTGGCGTGGTCGCTTCGTTAAAACAATTAGGTACTAACTTTGTAAACTTCTTTCAATCTTTGTATCTCGATGCCCAGATATTTGCAAAGCAGGTGCAGCAGGTTTTCGGGGCTGACGTACAGGCCGCAATTGACGATCTAAGGAGACGCAGAGCGGAAGCAAACAAAGACCAGGGTACTTTGTCCGATGCGTTTAATAAAGCCTATGAGGAAAGCAAAAAAGCATCAGATGCAAGAAGGGAAGTAGAAGCAAAAAAAGCGGCTAAAAAGATTGTTAAAGTAGATCAAGAGGCTAACAATGCAGCGGTAAAAAATGCACAAGACGCACAGGCAAAGTTGAAGGCAGACCGTGAAAAGTTCCAGCAAGACGAGATTAAGCAGGCAAGACAAAGAGCTGCATTGTTAGCGGATCTAAGTGCTAAAGCTATTGAGGAAAGAATTAAAAACATTCAAGACGGATTCCAGAAAGAGCTTGCAGAGATAAACAATAATTTCGATAAGCAAAAGGCCGATCTTAAAAAGCAATATGACGATTTAGTTATTGCGGCGCAGGAAAGAGAGGCGGAACTTGTCAAGACCTTTGGCGCCAATAGTGCTGAGGTTATCAAAGTACAAAAGGAGAACGCTATCCAGTTACAGGCCATTGCACAGGCACAGGCTACAATCTTAATAGAGTTCGAAAAGCAAAAGAATGACGCTATCTCAAAGGCTAACGAGGAGCGCAGAATGTCGGAAGTACAAAAGGCACAGGAGCAGGTCGAAAAGTTAAAAGAAATACGGGATATGGCTCTTAATTCAGAGATTGAACTGTCTCTTATACACATCTGACGCTGCCGACGAATAGAGAGGTGTAGATCTCGGT
>ENA-OSIY01000566-OSIY01000566.1-marine-metagenome-genome-assembly--contig:-NODE-566-length-20626-cov-12.914935_pt1 | contig 20626 bp, 24 predicted proteins | sample MGYA00237884_ERZ534233 | MGnify/ENA primary metagenome ERZ534233 (study PRJEB26412, sample SAMN06343840) | marine metagenome | isolation source: estuarine water | place: USA: Columbia River Estuary... | reverse complement strand
AGGAGCGCGGTGAGGCTGTAGAAACTACATTGATCGCAGTCGAGTGGCAAGTCGGACGCACTGGTAAGGTTACTCCTACAGCTATCCTAGAGCCGGTATATATTGGCGATAAGTTAGTTAGTCGTGCTACTCTCAATAACCCTGCGTTCATCGAAGCGTTGGATATTAGGATTGGCGATAAGGTAGCAGTAATCCTTGGGGGTGAAATTATTCCCGTTATCACACATAAGATCGGGGGTTGACCTAGTGCAAGCCAAGTTTAAGGTGTCCAGCATTGAAAATTTGGACTTGCGTACAAGGTACTTTTCAAGTATAATAATCTCTTAATTGATAAAGAAACCAATGAAGATAGAAATCCCTACCAACTGCCCGTGCTGTGCATACACGTTACAGTTAGTGAACGATCAGCTTTTTTGTCGAAATACCGCGTGTAGTGCTCAACTGAATAAAAAGCTAGAGCACTTCACAAAAGCATTGAGCATTAAAGGTATCGGACCAAAAACTGTAGCAAAGTTAAACTTAGCTGATATCACTGAAATCTTTTATATGGATCGCAATGATGTTATCGCAGCCCTCGGTAGTGAAAAAGTAGCAGATAAGTTGCTCGACGAGATTGAGCGGGCGAAAGCCTCTGATCTTGCTACCGTTCTATCTTCATTCTCTATTCCGCTTGTCGGAGATACTGCATCTAACAAGATTGCCGCAGTAGTCTCTGATATTACAGAAATAACACTAGAAACCTGCAAAGAAGCAGGTCTTGGTGAGAAAGTCACAGCCAATCTACTAAACTGGATTGATACTGAGTATCAGGAAATGAAAGAGTTCTTGCCGTTCTCCTTCAAATCCAACAAAAGAGTTGTTGGTGTTTCAAATGGGTCAACCATCTGTATCACTGGCAAGCTCCATTCCTTTAAAACTAAGTCCGAAGCCACAAACCAACTAGTACAGGCTGGATTCAAAGTAGTCGAATCAGTAACAAAAACAACAACTTATCTGGTAGACGAGCAAGGCAATGGTAGCTCTAAGCGTAAGAAAGCAGAAGAATACGGCATAGTTATTATCCCTAACCTAAACGATTTTTTGAAAGAAAATATAAATGACTGAAAAAGCAAAGAAGTGGTCCGACGCAGCTGTAGACAAGCTAATGTCGATTGTTGGTAACGAATCCCCTGTTTCAGCAAGTACTGTTGAAACTGCGGCAGCTGCACTAGATGTTAGCGTTCGTTCAGTAGCCTCTAAGCTACGTCAACTAGACTGCGAAGTAGCCTCAATGGCTAAGGAAAAGGTTTCTGCGTTTACTCTCGATCAGAGTGCAGACCTTGAGGATTTCGTACAAAGCAATGAAGGCCAGCTAACATACAAGCAAATCGCCGAGCAGTTCGAAGATGGCGCATTCAGTGCCAAGCAAATCCAGGGTAAGCTTCTAGCTCTAGAACTAACTGGTTGCGTTAAGCCTGCTGAGAAGGTTGAAGCTGCGCGTACCTATACGGAAGCCGAAGAAGGCGTGTTTATCAAGATGGTACAGAAGGGCAAGTTCATTGAAGAAATTGCTACTACCCTAGGTAAGACAATCGCTTCAGTTCGTGGTAAGGCACTATCGCTAACCCGCAACGGGCAGATCGACAAGATCCCTGCACAGAAGGAAAGCCATGCTACTACCGCAGTTGATGCAGTAGCCGGTCTAGCGAACATCAGCGGTATGACTGTTGCGGAAATCGCAGTTGCTGTTGACAAGACCGAACGCGGTATCAAGACGCTTCTAACACGTCGTGGTATTAAGGTTGCTGACTATGACGGTCAGGCTAAGAAGGCTAAGGCAGAAGCCAAGGCAGTTGCTGCCTAATTACTAATTAGGTGGGGTTGAGGGGGTAGAGATCGTAATAGTCTCTATCCCCTTTTGCGCTGGAGATTTATGAAAGTAACGATTACGTATCACGACAATGAGTCGTTTACAGTAGAAGAAGTAGTACGCCAGGCTACCCACAATTATGGAAAGTCTGTAACTGTAGGAGTTATGCCAGAGTCTACTAATCCGTATGATTTGATTTACTTTGGGCTACAACAACTACTAACACATGAACAATTAAGTTTACTATATGACCACGGAGGAACGTATCAGCAAGACATTAAAAAGCTACGAGCATCCGTCCTATACAAAGTAGAAGAAATAATCAACCAAGTTATAATTGACACTGAATCTAAGGTAGCGTAATGGACTGTTCTGCTATTGTTCTAAATAAGCTGTTGCAGGAACGAAACTTAGATATTTGGTCTAGGCTTAAACTCGTTTTCCTCGACCCAGCTTTTTCTAGTCTATATAGCGCAGTTAGTAAGTATTACGACAATTATAGTAATATTCCGTCTTTCGATGAATTAGAGATTACCCTAAGAGAGGGCCCAGCATTACGCACTCTGGCTACGTTAAAACTAGCTGATAATCATGATATATCGTCTGAAGTAGCACTAAATGCTCTTATAGACCAATATACACAAAACGAAACGATAAAACTCTTAGATAAGTTTATAGATAAGCTGCCGGTGTATGATTCGGCAGAGATTAAAGAAAACCTTGCAGCAATTGCATTAGCCATAGATGAGAAGACCCTAACAACAGAGGGCGTGTATAACATGGCGGATATTATGTTGTTCAAGAATGCAGAAGAATTAGCCCGAGATAGGGTACACTTAGGATTTAATAATACGTTCGACGCTACGCTTGCCGGGGTCGCGCGACAAGAACTCATTCTAATCGGCGGCAAGCGCGGCTCTGGTAAGTCAATTGCCGCGTCTAACATTGTTGTCAACCAGTATGAGTCTGGAAATACCGCGGTAATCTTCTCAATCGAGATGGTTGCTCACGAAGTACTAGAACGCAATCTTAGTATCTTGGCTAACGTAAGTCACCAGAATATTAAACAGAGTCGTTTAACGGATGAAGAACTACTGCGATTAGTGCAAGCGCGTGCAGATATGTTTATGGATGCGCAGGATATAGTTGAGCAGTTTAAGATCAATAGAGATAGATTTAAGTTTGAGAATACTTTAGTACGCGAAAAGCATTTGAAGACTGATAATCAAATGATTATTATTGACGATCGTGCTCTGACCCTAACAAGTCTAGACTTACACCTTGGCAAGCTAAAGGGTAAGTTCGGAGATAAGTTTACAGTAGCAGTAGTAGATTACCTGAATCAGATTGTAGTTGAGGGTGCAAGTCAGTTTGATTGGCAGCCACAGATTGTGATCTCTAAGAAGTTAAAAGAGTTAGCTCGTAAGTATGATATCGTAATGGTTAGTCCATATCAGATTGATGCTACCGGCGAGGCTCGTTTTGCTAAGGGTATTCTAGATGCTGCAGATATTGCTTTAGTAATGGATGCACACGATAAGGAGAAGGGTGCTTTGACGTTTGAGACTACTAAGATTCGTGGTGGCCGAGAGATGACTTTCACAAGTCCTATCAATTGGGATACACTACGAATTAGTCCACATTCGATTGAGCAACCAGAAGCAAAAGAAACAATCAAGAAAGCTGGAAAGAAAAAGCAGATTACAAAAGATGATAGTGCGGCCGATATTCCTTGGGATGTATAATGTCTGATTACGTTTTAGATTTAATAAAGAAGCAAGGATTAACCTATCAGTTATCTGGTAGGGATTATCTGATTCCATGTTTGAATCCAGATCACGATGATAGTAATCCTAGCTTTAGAGTTGATAAGATTACGGGAGTATCTCATTGTTTTAGTTGCGGATACAAAGTTAACATCTTCAAGCACTTTGGTGTAGTTGCTAACTTTACCAGTATCAAGGTTGCTAAGCTAAAGGAGAAACTTCGTAATCTACATATCGACTTTAATGGTGTGGATTTTCCAGAAGAGATGGTTCCTATGTTGAAACCGTTCCGTGGTATTAGCGTTAAGACTTTGAAAGAGTTTGGGGCATTCTATACACATGGAAGTGAAAAGCTACAAGATCGCATATTCTTCCCTATTAAAGATGTACGTGGTAAGAATATAGTGTATGTAGGTAGACACATGATGTCACAAGGAAATCCCAGGTATCTTAACTATCCTAGCGGAGTTACTATGCCGATCTTTCCTGAGAGCTTTAAAGAGACTGCTAAGAGTGCGGTGTTAGTTGAGGGTATCTTCGATATGCTGAATCTGTATGATAAGGGTTTGCATAATGTATGCTGTACTTTCGGAACTAATACTCTATTCAAAGACGCAGCATTAAAGCTATTAGCATTACGTACACAGGGTATCTCTAAGATTTATCTTATGTTTGATGGAGATGAAGCAGGCCAACAGGCAATGGATAAACTAATACCAGTGCTCGAAGAAGCAGAATATACCGTAGAAAAGATAACGCTTGAAGATGGTACAGACCCTGGTGAGTTAAGTCAGGAATATGTAGATAGCATTAAAGAATATATAAATGAAAAAGATAGTAATAATTGATAAGCAACCAAGTCGTAATGACTATTCAAAGTATTTCGACTTTGAGTTTGAATTATTCCACATGAGTTCAGTACCTGTTCCAAAGTTACTAAAGAAGGATGTAGATCTAATTATTGATCTAGATTACTACGATTTGGTAATTCTGGTGGGTAGTGAGGCCGCTAAGGAATATGCCAAGATTACTAGCGTAACAAACTTTGCAGGCCTGTTAGTAGAAGATAAGTTTATCTGTATTAGCAATCCTGCAATGCTTGTGTTTAAGCCAGAGGGTAAGCCAGACTTTGATCGTGCAGTATCTAAGATTAAAGCTGCAGTTGAAGGAACGCTTACTAGTTCTGCTAAGACAGGCGATTTCAAAGGTATTACTAACTCTAAGGAAGCTAAAGACTTCCTGTTAGAAGTACTGAATAGCGATGCTCAGGTAGTTGCAGTAGATACTGAGACTACTACGCTATACCCTCGTGATGGATATGTTCTAGGTATTTCAATATCTTACAAACGTAAGCACGGGAGGTATATCCTAACCGATGTATTGGATCAGGAGCACATTGATTTACTACAGGAGATTTTCAATAAGTTTCCGATTGTATTTCATAATATGAAGTTCGACTACAAGATGATCTATTATCATCTGGGCTTAGACTTCAATCGTGCATCAGTACATGATACTATGGTAATGCACTATGTTCTAGATGAAACGGACTCACACGGTCTAAAGCCTCTAGCACTAAAGCATACAGATTATGGAGATTATGATACTGAGCTAGATGACTTTAAGAAGTCATACTGTTCCCAGCACGGAATGGCTGTGGCAGATTTCACATACGATCTGATTCCATTCGATGTTATCAGTAAGTATGCTGCGATTGATACTGCGGTAACGCTGGAGCTATTTGAGAAGTTCTGGCCCATTGTACGTGCTAATCCTAAACTGCAATGGGTTTACGAGAATCTTCTAGTACGTGGAACTTTGTTCTTGATGGATATGGAAGAAGTTGGCATACCTATCTGTCGTGAACGAATGGAAGCTGCTGGCACTTATCTCGATAAGTGGATTCTAGAAGCTAAAGAGCAAGTATATGCTTTCCCTGAAGTACAGAATTATGAGAAGGATAGCGGTAAGATCTTTAATCCTAATTCTGTACAACAGCTACGTACGGTGCTATTTGACTATGCTAAGTTAACTCCAACAGGTAAACTTACAAAGACAGGTGCACTATCTACAGATGCAGAAGTATTAGATGAGTTAAGCGAGGAACACCCATTACCCGCAGCGATCCTAAAAGTGCGGCAATTAGGTAAAATCCAAAGTTCCTATGTTAGTAAAATCCTACCGGAGTTAGATCGTGACGGGCGTATTCGTACCAATTTTAATCTTATATTTACCACTTCTGGGCGTCTGTCTAGTAGCGGCAAGTTTAATGCTCAGCAAATACCTCGCGATGATCCAATCATCAAAGGATGTATTAGAGCACCTGATGGATATAAGATAGTTTCACAAGACTTGGCAACCGCGGAAATGTACTACGCAGCCGTACTTTCAGGAGATACCAATCTTCAGCAAGTATTCAGCTCTGGTGGCGATTTCCACAGTACGATTGCTAAGATGGTATTCGACTTACCGTGTCCTGTCGAGGATGTTAAGAAGCTATTCGGTAGTATGCGGCAGTCTGCTAAAGCAATCTCTTTCGGTATTTTGTACGGAAGTGGCCCTAAGAAAGTATCCGAGACAGTTACGAAAGCTACTGGCGAATATTACGGTCTTGATCGTGCTAAGGATGACATTAAATCATACTTCACTAAATTCAAGAAGCTAAAGAATTGGCTCGACTCGCGTAAGAAGTTCATCGAGACAAACGGTTATACTTATAGTTTCTTTGGACGTAAGCGTAGATTGGCTAATGTATTTTCAGAAGATAAGGGCATTGCAGCAGGCGAAGTACGAAGCGGTATTAATGCTGAAATACAATCTATTGCCAGTGATGTTAACTTACTAGCCGCTATGGATACCGCGAACGAGGTTAAATTTAGAGGCCTAGATGCTAAAATCTTTATGTTAGTACATGACTCGATCGTCGCTATTGTCAAAGATGAGGATATAGAAGCATTCTGTGAAATCATGGCTAGAAATACTCAGATAGATCGGGGCTGTTCTATTAAAAATTGTCCTGTTGGAATAGATGTAGATATTGGTCAAGATTATAGTTTTGGACACTTTGAGGAAGAATATAAAATAGTAGATGGCTGCTTAGAAAGAGTACTTAAAAATTAAGTTTGACTTTTTGTATTATGCAATGTATAATACATATTACACAAGTTAAACGAGTACATTATGAAAGATTTAGATGATTTAGTTTTTGAACACTATACACAAGAAGCGTGTTACTGGGCAGGATTTCTAGCAGCAGATGGGTGTATTGATGTAAATGGTACTATACGCATAGAGCTAGGGGGTAAGGATAAGGATCATATAGATAAATTTAAACTTTTTTGTAAATCTTCTCATACTATATCGCATAATGTTTTAAAGAACTCCTACAAGATAGGTTTTTGCTCTAAAAAACTTAAAGAAGACCTATATTTTAATTATTCTTTAACAGTTGATAAAACGCATAATCTACTAATGCCTACCTTAACTAAGGAACAATATCCCCATTATTTTAGAGGATTTTTTGACGGTGATGGCTGTATAACGGAATTTTTTAACAATAGACCTACGGCTTCTTTTAGAGTATTTTTAACCAGTGGCTCGCTAGGTTTCCTGGAAGATACATTAGAACTATTACGTAGATTAGAAATTATAGTAGGCGGCTCTATTCAAAAGAAAGCAGCTAATTGTTGGCATATACAACTAGCTATTAAGGATTCTACCGGTTTTCTTAATTGGCTCTATAAAGAATCCAAAGTACATTTAGATAGAAAATACTCAAAATACTTAGACCTTATAGTTAATAACAATAGAGCAACTAGATAACGGGATGTTAGTAAAGAAATGAATACAGTAGCCTTAGATAGTATTTCGTTCCCAGTCTACCGATTGGGCACGAATAAACCACAGACTTTAGATAAAGTTACCTTCTTCCTTATGGGAAAAGACACTGAGTACTCCGACGCAGAATATAAGCTACTAATAGTAGATGATAAGAGCGTAGCTGGAGATACGTTAGCAAAGCGCAGGCTACGACTAACATCACGGAATGTAACCTTGTACAGTCTAACTAAGGCTATCTTTTTCTTAGGTGATTTAATCAAATTAGCTAAACGTAAAGTCTGGTTCATAGATGCTGAGGGTCTAGTTTTCAATCTAAGTAAGACTAAGATGGTGCCTTTAGTATTCAAGCGTATTGCCAAGGTGATCCACATCCCGACAGGGGGTGCAATCATTGAGGTCGAAGGCCTAGCTGCACGCTTTAAAACGCTGTTTGCGCCTACCATCGAACAGAAATATGCAGCCTTGTTAGTGGATGGCAAAAGCCACATACTATATGGGTTATACGAACACAAATACAGCGACACAAGACGATCAATATGAGTACAGCAATTCTAAGCAATCGAATCTACTTTAAACCTAAAGATAATGACGAACTTAAAAACATAATCAACAAACTAACTTACCGTATCGAATCCAAATCAGGACAACGTGGTAAGTTTAAGAACATTGAAATTATTAAGAACTATAGGCTACTTCCTAATAATATTGTTTCCATACCGCAAGGGCGTACAGATCTAGTGCCTGCTGGACTAGAGATTATTGATAAACGTATCTATAACGAGGTACCTTTCCCAATCCCTAAGTTTGATCTACGCGAAGGTCAGCAGGCCGTTTACGATGAGGTAACTGATACATGTTTTATAAATGCTTTGGTTGGTTGGGGCAAAACGTTTACTGCATTACATCTAGCACGCAAGCTAGGGCAGAAAACCTTAGTGGTAACGCATACAACAATGCTTCGAGATCAATGGATCGACGAAATCCGCGCGCTATTTGGTATGGAGCCTGGGGTCATTGGCTCTGGAAAGTTTGATATCGAAGACCATGCCATAGTAGTTGGCAACGTACAAACTGTAACAAAACTAATGCCGAGTATCTGTAAAGAATTTGGCACTGTAATATTAGATGAGGCTCACCATGTTCCTGCTACGACTTTTTCTTCAATTATTGACGGCATGTATTGCCGGTATCGTATTGCTCTTAGCGGTACCATGCTTCGTACTGATGGCAAGCACGTGGTTTTTATGGATTACTTTGGTAAAGACGTTTATCGTCCTCCTCAAAGCCATACACTCGATCCACTAGTAAAGATTATTCAAACAGGTATTCACCTGCCTACTGGTGAAACCTGGGCTAAGAAGATTAATGCTTTACTGTACGATGAGGAGTATCAGCAGTTTGTCTCAGCATTAGCTTTAACTCAAATAGAGAAAGGCCACTGTGTTTTAGTTGTGGCTGATCGCGTAGAATTTCTAAACAAAATTAAGGATTACATTGGCTCAAGTTGCATACTTATTACAGGCGAAACCGACTACGAGGAACGAAAAGCTCTTATTGAGCAAGTCGAGTCCGGAGAAAAGATGTGCGTTGCTGGTAGCAGACAAATCTTTTCAGAAGGCATCTCAATAAACCGATTAAGTTGTGTAATTCTTGCAGTACCAACTTCAAACCCAATTTCTCTAGAACAGGTTATTGGTCGTATTATGCGGATGCATCCCGAGAAGTTAGATCCTGTTGTACTAGATCTAAACTTCAGCAGCGGTGCTGAGCGTAGACAGAATGGAGCTAGGCTCGCATTCTATGCTAGTAAAGGGTGGGAAATTGAAATGCATTAATAAATTTAGAGTTGCGCATAGAGTGCTAAACTGCTATAATATTCTTTAGAAAGTCGAGATATGGGTTTATTCTTCAACTTAGGTAATCTAGAAAAGGAAGCAGCAAACGACCCAATCAAGTTTCTAGCTGTATTAGAATATCACTATCGAGGGTCTATACCTTCCAGTGCAAAGTCTAAATACAAGCCAAGTAAACTACCGCTGAGAGGCTATAGTTTTATATTAAATCCTGAACCTATTTTCAATATCCGTAACATAGATATTAACTACTTGGTTCAATATATAAAATTAGCTGGTATGCGAGATTGGGCGTTGTACAAAACACATAAATTAATAACACTCGATATATCTTTCTTTCCAGACTTAAATCTGGCTAAGATAAAATCAAATCCAATACTTAATGTATTAAATAAACAAATACTTTTCAAATACGAGGAATTATACAATGGCACTAGCTTTCAATTCAACCAAGGGTAAGGCAGTTAAGAAGTCAGTTGAGTCATACACATATAAAGACGGCGACAATACGCTGCGTCTAGTCGGTGGTGTTCTACCCCGCTATGTGTACTGGGTCAAAGGCACTAATAACAAGGATATTCCACTAGAGTGTCTAGCCTTCGATCGTGAAAAGGAAAAGTTCACGAATACCGAAGTTGACCACGTCCCCAGCTTCTTCCCAGATAAGAAGTGCTCATGGGCTTATTCTATTAACTGTATCGACCCTAGCGATGGCAAAGTCAAGGCGCTTAATCTCAAGAAGAAGCTCTTTGAGCAGATTCTTTCTGCTGCTGAAGATCTGGGCGATCCTACTGATATGGATAGTGGCTGGGATGTAGTCTTCAAGCGTGTTAAGACCGGGCCTCTGCCATTCAATGTCGAGTACACCCTTTCAGTTCTAAAGTGCAAGAAGCGCAAGCTAAGTGCCGACGAGCGTGCTGTAGCTGAAAAGGCGGAAGATATTGATAGCAAGTTTATCCGTCCTACCGCTGATGAAATCAAAGCAGCACTAGAGAAGATTACTTCAGGAGTCGATGAGGCTGCTGACGAGTCTGCAGATGGTGAAGCAGTTAAAGAACTAGGCTGATAAAAGCCCCCAGAAATAAACACTCTGGGGGCTTTTTGTTCTGGAGAGCAAATGAAAGTATTATTCACGGCAGATATTCATTACAAATTAGGACAGAAACATGTACCTGTAGAATGGGCTAAGAACCGCTACAAAATGTTTCAGGATCAATTAGTTGAGATATGTGCACAAGCAGACCTTTTAATTATTGGCGGAGATATTTGGGATAAGTATCCTTCCGCAGAAGAACTAGAACTATATTTTAGTTTAGTAAAAGCTATCCCAATTAAGACATTCATCTATAGCGGTAATCATGAATCTACTACTAAGCATGGTACATTCTTTACTAACTTCAAGGATGTAACTAACTGGATTAATCCTTTAGTAGAGGTTATTGACGATTACTTTAGTTATGAAAGTATTGATTTTATACCCTATAATAAACTAAAACACTTTGAGAAAGACGGGCATAAGTTTACTGGAACTATGCTCTGTACTCATGTTAGAGGAGAGATTCCTCCACATGTTAAACCAGAAGTAGACCTATCTATCTTCGATAAATGGGAAGTCGTTTTAGCCGGTGATTTACACGCATATGAAAACTCGCAAAGAAATATTCTTTATCCTGGGTCTCCTCTTACTACTAGTTTCCACAGGCATACTGTGGATACAGGTGTTGTGTTGTTTGACTTTATCAGTATGTCTCATCAGCACATAACTCTAAAACTTCCACAGCTTATTAGGAAAACTATTAAAGCTGGAGAGCCAATGCAGCCTACGGAATATCATCATACAATCTACGAGATTGAAGGTGATATGTCAGAACTAGGTGCCCTAGCAGATAGTGATTTGATCGACAAGAAGATTATTAAACGAGATACAGATACTACATTAATTCTAGCACCAGATTTAACGCTAGAAGAAGAAGTCAACGAATATCTAAGATACGTGCTACAGTTAAGTGATAGTGCGGTCGAGGATGCATTACAGGAACTAAATAATTATGCAAATGAGCTTATTAAAAACTAGTATAGTCTATAGCCAAGACAACTGTGCAGCATGTATTTCTGCAAAACGCCTTCTACACGTTAATGGGTATGAAGTTGAAGAACGTAAGATTGGTGAGGGGAATAAGTGGACTAAGAAAGATCTAATAGATGCAGTTCCAGATGCCAAATCCGTACCTCAGATCTTTATTGATGGAGAGTATATTGGTGGCTTTCCTCAGCTATCTGCGTATTTAGCAAAATGATTACAATTAAAAAGTTATGCTGGAGTAATCTATTCTCGTATGGCGAAGATAATGAGATAGACTTCAGCGCAGATGCTCTGACTCAGATTGTGGGTAAGAATGGGCATGGTAAGAGTAGTATCGCTTTAATTTTAGAAGAAGCATTATATAATAAGAATTCTAAGGGTATCAAGAAAGCAGATATTCTTAATCGTAATTCTAATGCTAAGAGCTATTCTATTGATCTAGAATTCAATAAAGACGGTACTAATTACCGTATTAAGACTAATCGCGGTAATACTCAAACTGTAAAACTCTATAAAGAAGATGTAGATATTAGCGCACATACTGCTACTAATACATATAAGCTAATAGAAGAATTAATAGGCTACGATCATAAAACTTTCGCACAGATCGTATACCAGAGTAGCGCTGCTAGCCTTGAGTTTCTAACTGCTACGGATTCTAACCGTAAGAAGTTTCTAATAGATCTACTTAACTTATCCAAGTATGTAGATGCAGCAGAGATATTCAAAGCGGCTACTAAGGAAGTTAATGAGCAAGTAACTATCTACAGTACTAAAGCTACTAGTGCAGAGACATGGATAGCTAAGTATACGAAGACTCCCTTAATAGAGAAATCTTTTGTAGAAGTACCTAATACTCCTACACAGTTAACAGAAGAAGTTACCACTACTAAAGAGAGTATTAAGAATATAGATACTCTGAATAAGAAAGTAATTCAGAACAATAAGTACAAAGAGCTTCGTGATAGTATAAGTTTAGAGCCCGCAGGACTTAAACCTGAATCTACTAAACTTCTAGATACAGAGTTAATAGAACATAATTCTGCTATTAAAAGCGCAGATGCTTTCATCCTAAAAATGAAGAAACTAGGGGCATCCTGCCCCACGTGTCTACAGGATATTGATGCTGACAAAGTTGCAACAATTATCTCAGATCAAACATCTATCAAGCTAATTTCTCAGAAAAGTGTTAAGAGTGTATCTGATAAGATTGCTCTAATTGAAACAGCTTTGGCAGCTTGGGAAATCAAGAATACTAGTAAAGAACTATATGAAGAATATCATGGTCTTTATAATCCTGAGTTAACTGAAGAATTACTTAATAAAGATAATCTAGATGCTATTATCAAAGAACATGAAGCTACCATAACTAAAGTAAATAAAGCAATTAGAGATGCTACAGAGTATAACAATACTGCTCTAGCTCATAATGCTAAAGTTGAGTTAGTTAGAACGCAGATGCAGGAAATGCACGATGAGCTAGAGACTCATCGTGCCGAACTAGCTGCAGTATCTTCTAGACTTAGTACCCTCCAGGTATTAGTTAAGACATTTAGTTCCACGGGCTTAGTAGCATATAAGATCGAGTGTCTCATTAAAGATCTAGAAGAAACTACTAATAAGTATCTAGCAGAGCTTTCGTCTGGTAGATTTCAGATCAGTTTCAAGATCGCTGCATCTGATAAACTTAATGTAATTATCACAGATAATGGCAAAGATATTGATATTATTGCACTTAGTGGTGGAGAGCGTGCGCGCGTAAATGCAGCAGCATTGCTGGGGATTCGCAAACTTATGCAGTCTCTTAGTAACAGTAGAATCAACTTGCTTATCCTAGATGAAACCATCGAGAATTTAGACACAGAAGGCAAAGAGAAGTTAGTAGAAGTACTGCTAGCAGAAGAACACTTAAATACATTTGTAATAAGTCATGGTTTTAGCCATCCCCTATTAGAGAAGATTCAGGTAATTAAAACTAAGAATATATCAAGGATTGAATAATGGTAGATAGTAGGGATAAAGGAGCTAGAGCAGAGTCAGTTATTAGAGATGTGCTAAGAAAAGCTACAGGATTGAATTGGGAACGTACTCCAGGTTCGGGTGCTCTTAATGAGAAACACGGATTGAAAGGAGACTTATATGTCCCTAACGAGAAGAATCTCTATTGTGTAGAAGTTAAGCACTATAAGGACGATCATATCAATAGTGGTCTATTAACTAATAAGAATCCTCAGCTTATCGAATGGTGGAAGCAGGCCATACGACAGGGAATTCAGGTTAATAAAGCGCCAATTTTGATCTTCAAACACGATCGTAGTAAAGTATTTGTAGCCTTTACTGAAATACCTTCCGCAGATTATAGGCATATGCTAATACATATTGATGAGCACGAGTTCTTTATATCCCTACTAGAAGATTATCTTGTAAATGAGAAACCAAAATTCATAGCTTGACTTTCTTTATCATTATTGTTATAATAATTATTCTTAAATAAAACATACTATGGCTAAAACATTCTCAAGTATTACAGAATTGAACCCACGTACTGTAATGGTCGTAGATTCTCTTAATCTAGCCTTTCGCTGGAAACATTCAGGAGACCTAAATTTCCTAGAATCTTATATTCGCACTGTAGATAGTCTGCGTAAATCGTACGGTGCGGGTAAAGTAGTTATGACTTGTGATTCAGGTTCTAGTAGCTATCGTAAAGCTATTTACCCTGAGTACAAGCAAAATCGTAAAGATAAGCATGCGCTACAGACCCCTGAAGAGCAGAAAGAGTTTGAGCTTTTCTTCGAAGAATTCAACCGAGTTATGGAATCGTACGAAGAGTCAACTCATTTTCCAGTATTTCGTTTCGATAAGACAGAAGCTGATGATATTGCTGCTCTAATCGTAAAGAATAAGAAGAAATTTGAAATCGATCAGATCTGGCTGATTAGCTCTGATCGTGACTGGAACCTATTAGTAGATGACGGGGTAAGTCAATTCTCTTATGTCACGCGTAAAGAGTTCACTGTGGATAATTGGGCAGAACATTATGAATTTACTAGAGAAGAGTATATTAGCATTAAATGCCTGCAAGGTGATTCTGGTGATAATGTGCTTGGAGTTCCTGGTGTGGGCCCTAAGAAAGCTTTGGATCTAGTACGTGCATATGGTACTGCGTATGATATTGCAGCAAACCTACCTATTACTAGTAAGTATAAATATATTCAGAATCTAAACGCGTTCGGTGCAGAAAATCTGATGCTGAACTATAAATTAATGGACTTGATGGAGTTCTGCGACGAGGCAATCGGCCCAGAAAATTGCAAAAAAGTCAACCATGTTTTGGAGAAATATCTTAATGGAATTGCAAACTAAAGTAACAGATATTGCATGTCTACCCAACCGCGCTAACCCCACTGATGCGGGTTTAGATCTACGTTCAACTATCCATTACAATCTAGTTGCGGGTGAGACAAAACTTTTTGATACAGGAGTAGCCTTCAAAATTCCGGAGGGTTTCGTTGGCCTTGTTTTCGCAAGGAGCGGAATGGGGAAACATAATGTTAGTCCGGCTAATTGCGTGGGCGTAATTGATTCATCTTATCGAGGAAATATAAAAATTAATTTATGTAATTATAGCGACACTAGGTATATTATTGAACGCTATGATCGCATCGGGCAAATTGTGATTATGCCTATTGCATTACCAACACTAGAATTAGTAAATATGTCAGACGCGGATTGGTTAGATACCGAGCGTGGAGCTGACGGATTCGGATCAACAGGAACTAAATAATGAATGATAAATTAGCACTAGCAGATATTACCGTATTTAATAAGTACGCGCGTTTCAATCATAATGCAGGCCGCAGAGAGTCTTGGACTGAAATAGTCAACCGTAATGCAGAGATGCATAAGACTAAGTACCCCGGTATTGCAGAAGACATTGATACGGTATATAAGAACTTTGTGCATACTAAAAAGGTTCTACCTAGTATGCGCAGCCTGCAGTTCGGCGGGCGTCCTATCCTTATGGCCGAGAATCGCATCTTCAATTGTGCGTATGCCCCAGCAGAGTCAACCAGGTTTTTCTCAGAGCTGATGTTCCTCCTACTAGGCGGCACAGGTATGGGATATTCTGTACAAGCCCGACATGTTAATAAACTGCCTAAAATCAAGACTCCTGAGTCTGATAAGGAATACAAGTTCCAAGTGCAAGACAGCATTGTTGGGTGGAGTGACGCAGTTAAGGTAGTATGTAAGGCATTCTTCAACGCAGGTACTCTACCAATCTTTGATTACCGTGATATTCGTGAAAAAGGTGCAGAACTAATCACTACTGGTGGGCAAGCCCCAGGTCCAGAACCTCTACGTATTTGCATTAATAATCTAGAAGTTATTCTTAGGAAAGCTATTGGTCGTAAACTACGTCCCTTAGAAGTTCATGATATGGCTTGCGTTATTGCTGATGCAGTATTAGCTGGTGGCATTCGACGTGCAGCAATGATTAGTTTATTCGATCGTGATGATGAAGAAATGCTAGCATGTAAAGCAGGTGAATGGTATATTAACCATCCTGCACGTGCTCGTAGTAATAACTCAGCAGTTCTTCCTCGGGATGAAGTTACACAAGCTGAATTCACTCAGCTAATGAAGCGTATTGAAGAATCTGGTTGTGGTGAGCCTGGAGTATACTGGACTAATAACAAAGATTGGGGCACTAATCCTTGTTGCGAGATTGCACTTCGGCCTTATCAGATGTGTAATCTAACAGAGATCAATGCTGGTGAAATCTATACTCAAGAAGACTTCAATCATGCTGCAGGTGCTGCTGCTTTCTTAGGTACTCTACAAGCAGGCTATACTGACTTCCACTATCTGAATCCTAAGTGGCGTATTGCTTGTGAGAAAGATGCTCTAATCGGAGTATCTATGACAGGTATTGCTAGCGGTACAGTAGAGAATCTTGATATGCGTGAAGCTGTAGAATATGTAAAAACTATGAATGCAGATATGGCCGAGCGAATTGGAATCAACCCAGCCGCACGAACTACCTGCGTGAAACCCGCAGGAACTACGTCTCTAGTTCTAGGTACTAGCTCTGGAATTCATGCTTGGCACGCTCCTTATTACATTCGTCGCATGCGTGCTGGTAAAGATGAAGCACTAGCGCAATACATGATGAAAGCAGCACCTGGACTAGTAGAACAGGATGTTAATGTTGCCCATCAAGTAGTTCTTAGCTTCCCTCAAGCTGCTCCAGTAGGTGCTAAAGTACGCAGCGAGCATATGCTAGAACTTCTAGAACGAGTTAAAGATGTATCAGTACGTTGGGTTGCTCCAGGGCATCGTGATGGTATTAATCAACATAATGTATCTTGCACTATCTCAGTAATGGATAATCAGTGGAAGTTGCTAACTCGATGGATGTGGGATAATCGTGATCACTATAACGGTATTTCAGTTCTACCTTATTTCGGGGCTGCCGCCTATCCTCAGTTACCTTTTGAGGACATTACTGAAGAACAATACTATGAAATGCTACCTTTACTAGAGGCAGTAGATATTAGTAAAGTATTCGAAATGGATGGTAGTTCTGTAGATTTAAGCAATGAACTAGCCTGCTCAGGTCCTGACGGATGTGAGATTCTGTAAGTAAAAAAGCCCCCTAAACGTAATGTCTAGGGGGCTTTTTGCTATTTGCTACAAAATGTCACAAATTCCTCAGCGAGTATAGATAGCGCTTCTTTACCATCTTTCGATAGAAAAAAGTCGTTAGCCTTCGGGAGGTTACTAGAAATACATATTTGCTGTTCTACAGACAATGCTGCTCCGAAAGAATTGTATGCATCAAAATTCCGGAGAGCCGCCATGATAGGGGCCTGATTTGTTTTAATAGCGTGCACTAACATTTCAGGAGTTAACGCTTTGAGCAACTCAGCAAGCATAAGTTCAGCTTACGCGAGTGTTAGCAGCAGTTTGTGAATTACCACTAACTGTACCACTACCGATGTTTAGAACACCTTGTTGGATGTGCTGGTTTTGTGAGTATAAAGCAGCAATGTTAGCACCTAGAACAGCTAGTTGCTGTTGTTGTTGCTGAGCTTGCTGTTGTTGAGCTACTGCGTTAGCAGTATTTGTGTTGCTGATAGTGATGTTACCTGTGACTGCGTTTAAACGGCCTTCATTACGTAGTTCGCTAACTTCATTAGCTAGAACAACTAGTGCACGGCTGTCATTAGTCTTGTCGATAGACTGAATTAGAGCGCGAGTACGATCGCCATCTGCAACGATAGCTTGATTTAGTAACCATGAGCTTTGTAGAGCTTGAGTTGCAGCATCTTTGGTAGCTATTAGGTTAGTTTGGGCGGCTGCTACTGTGGTAGCTGCATTATCAGAGAATCCTTTTTGATTCATCTGTGTTTGCATATTTAGGTTAGCCATGATGTTGCTCTCAAATGATGAGATTGCACCGATAACTGAACCTGTACTTGCTGTAGTACGGTTGTTAATGTCCATCTGAGCTCCGGCTAGAGCTAGTTGAATTTGGCCTTCTGCTAGAGGTACAGAAGCCTTAATATCTCCAAGACTCTGCATAATCGCAGAATTGTTGACAACTGACTCAACTCCAAGTAGCGTCGCTGGTGCTCCGCCGTCGACGCCGCCGTTAAGCCCGCCGTTACGGAATAGCATTGTGCCTAATAGGCCGCCAACTAGTCCTGCTCCTAAACCGCCGCCTAGAGCGCCGCCCATATTACCACCTTGTGGGTTGGCGAATAGATTGATTGTTTCTGCTGGTGTCATAATAGTTTCCTCGTTGATTGCTGATGCATCATATACATCTGAATTTGACATTTTGGGACCACGTGCCGGCACTTCAATAGTGCTCGTACCTTCCCCATACATAATTGTTACAGTAGTAGCTGCACTTCGATCTCCCTTGATCTCGAAGTGTACAGAGTCTCCTGCCCTTGCCCATAAACGACTTAGAGGTCTTACTTCTTCATCGTTTATAAAAGCTGTTACTTTTGTATTACCAGTAGACATTACTTGTATTTTGCCATCCGTAGGAGTGACTACTTTATTAGTAAGTGTGCTTACTGGTGATTCTAGTGTCCACATTATCTTCCTTTACTTTTTGATTTAAGAAAGACTTTAAATTAAAAAGCCGACTTATACTACGTTCCAGTTTGTACCGCGGAAGATTAATGTAGCACTTGCATTGGCTGCAAAAGCTAGTACAAAACCTGCAGGTGAAACTAGACCCTCAACTGTATCTGCTACGGCATTGCCGACAATTGTTACATTGCCCAAATTGCCAAACTCAGATTTAATAACATATTCATCTCCAGCTACACCTGCTGGTAGGGTTAGTGTTACAGGAGCTACTGCAATAACACCAACATAGTAATCCGTGGTTAGAACAGGCCCAGTAACAGCTACTAATCTAGTAGGTACTATGGGTGTTACATCCGCATTAATTGTTAAACTAGGAGCAACTCCTGTGATTGTGATACCTGTACCTGCGGTAAGAGTTGTGATAACTCTATTACCTGTGTCCGTAACTGCGCCTGTGCTAGTTACGGTTGCAAACGTTGGGTTTGCAGTAGTTGCTACACTTTGGGGTAGATCGATAACGCCGGCTACGACGTCAATGTTTGTGCCAACTTCAACTACACCAAATTGCGTAGCTGAAGCTAGAGGAGTATTATATGCCATTTTGTTTCCTTTAAAGTTAGGCTATAGTTAACCAATTAGTACCATCATATATAACTTGTATATGGCTATATGCACCATTAAGCATAGCAAAGGCTACGCCGTTTATTGTCTTAGATCCCGGAGCAGTAATTGTTATAGGATTGGATGTTGAAGTACCAGAAGCATCTTTAATATAAAAACTTTTCCCATCATCATCATTAGGTAGTGAGGGTAGTATGATAGAAGAAGGTGCACTACGATTTACAAGGAATACGGTACTATGTTTATTCATAGTGTACGGAGAAGTAGTAACTATTACTGTATTTAGATCTAGTGACATTATGAAATCCTAGTTAAGGTTATCTTAGCACTACTTCCAGTAGGTCTGATAGGTGTTATTGCGGCAGGTAGCGCAACTAGAGATACTGTGGTATCAGCGCTACTCCAACACATTTGAATATTACTACCAGCAGCCATATTTAATGTAAAATTACCAGAAGCAAATATTAGAGCTAAAGTATTTGTTAATTCTAAGTCTTGCCTAGAGCCTACTACATCTACTCCATTATATCTCAACCATATACTTACGTCACTAGTTCCGCCAGATGTTTTGGACACAGTAACTGTAAACATCTTAGTATATACTCCAGCATTGTCTACAGTGATAGCATTACCACCAATAACATTTATACCATTTACAGGACCTGTTACGTTTAAAGTAACAAGATTAATCGCACTTGCTACAGGATTAGTTTGTGTACCGTCACTGAAGAAGCCGTAGTTTAGTAAACCTAATGAAGCAGAAACAGTACCGTTAGTTGCAGTTAAGCCAGTACCTATTTTTGCTACTCCAAATTCTGTTGCTGAAGCTAAAGGCGCTGCATAACTCATATTACATTCCATTCTATACCGTTAAAGACTAAAGTAATACTAGCCCAGTCAATATTGATTACATAGCTAGCTCCGCCATCAATTGATCCTACAATAGTAATAGGATTATTAGCAGCATCGCCAACGCTATCTTTGATTACATAAACTTTGCCTACAGTACCTGCGGGCAAAGTAATAGTTACTTGTCCATTATATATGCAGCCAAGAAAATACTCATCAGCATTAGGAATATAAGTAGGTTCATCGATTAGTGTAACTGGTACATCCGATAAGGAACCTGGCGGGCCGGGTGGGCCCGGTGGTCCTGGAGGGCCTGGTGGGCCCGGAATAGGACAGAAGTTAACAGTAATATCATCGTCCGAACCATAAATAGGTTGTATTGGAAATAAACCTTGTGCCTGTGTCAAACCGGGCATAACCATTAAGCCAGTAGTGGGGAAAAGCGATTGAGTTTGAAACATATGTATACCTTTATTTTATATACCAATATCTTATATGTATATTATATAATAGGTACCTTAAAAAGTCAACTCCAAAATTATTAATCAAAATTTAAGGACGTGAAAAAGCCCGCTAAGGATAATACCTTGCGGGCTTTTTTGCTTACTTACTTACGATAAGCTATGATTATAGCTTTACACATCTTACTACGCAC
>ENA-OSIY01000564-OSIY01000564.1-marine-metagenome-genome-assembly--contig:-NODE-564-length-20634-cov-6.665078_pt1 | contig 20634 bp, 16 predicted proteins | sample MGYA00237884_ERZ534233 | MGnify/ENA primary metagenome ERZ534233 (study PRJEB26412, sample SAMN06343840) | marine metagenome | isolation source: estuarine water | place: USA: Columbia River Estuary... | reverse complement strand
GGTTAGATTTGATTTTAAAGCTAATTCTACGAATAGTTTAAGTGACGGTGGTACTTATAATGGAGTAATGTATTTCAGAAAATATGGCAGCACCAGTGACTGGTCAGGCGGGGGTGCTCATGAAGTAGGATTTTCTGATGGTGGAAATATTTGGCATCGATACGGATCCAGTACTACATGGGGTACCTGGTATAAAATATGGGACACAGCAAATCTTACAAACCTAAATCAATTAACTAACGGACCGGGTTATATAACATCCTATTCAGAAACTAGCACACTGTCTGTTGTGATGTCTAGAGGTAATAGTACGGGATATCAGTTTATTTCTACAACATCTACCCCGTTTTCTTTTCAATATAATTCCAATACAGGAACTTATAATCAGACAACGATATACGCTAATCAGAATAACACATCTGCAAATACTGCAAATGGTATATTCATAGAACGAGGAAGATTAACAGATTCTGCCTCGGCAGAAGTTAGATATTTTGTTATAGGTGCTAGAGGTGGTGCTATTCAATGGCAGGTTGATGGATCAGGAAACACATACCAAACTGGATCTATATCTGCTGCTGGTGGAACAGTAACAGGGGTAACCGGATTTGGATCTACAGGAGGTGCAACTGACCAGGGTATAGGAATATATTACCAAAACTATGTCAGTGGATATGGTAGAATTAGATTCTATCAAAGTGACACAAATCACCAAACTATTCATGCATTTAGTGCAACCTGGCAAAATACGACTTTGTCTGGTGGGTCAGCAGGTGCTATAAATATTAACGGACAAAATGGTGTAACATTTGGTGGATGGAACGTTCCTGACGCTTATATAACTACCGGGGGTAGTGCTTGGTTTAGATATGATGTAACGGCATATTCCGATAGGAGAGTTAAAGAAAATGTTCTTGTTATAGATAATGCAATTCAAAGAATAAAATCGATTCGCGGAGTTACATTTACTAGAAATGACAGGGAAGATAAGGACCAAAGACATGCTGGTGTTATAGCACAGGAGGTACTTGGGGTACTTCCTGAAGTAGTAACACAAGATGCTGAAGGAATGTATTCAGTTTCTTATGGTAACATGGCAGGGCTTTTCATAGAAGCTATCAAAGAACAACAGGCACAAATAGAGGATCAAGCAATAGAAATCCGCAATCTAAAAGCCTTGGTCGGATCCCTCCTTGGAAAAAACCTAAAATAATTTTCTAAAACCGCACTTTTTTTGAAAATTCTTCATGTTCTAATCTATAATGAACATGGTAAAGAAAAAGTTGCTCTTCGTCGCCCCACACCTTTCTACCGGGGGACTTCCACAATATCTCTTTAAGAAGATAGAAACCCTAATGGATGATTATGAGATTCATGTCATCGAATGGGATAATCACACTGGCGGTAGGTTGGTGGTTCAAAGAAATAGAATAGTCAATACAGTTCCCCCCGAAAGATTTTATACACTAGGAGAGAACAAGAAAGAAATAGTGGATTTGATCTCAAGGATCGAACCGGATTTCATTCATATCGAGGAAATGCCTGAATATTTCATGCCTTATGATATAGCTAAAGAAATCTATGTCACAGACAGAAAATATAAGATCTTTGAAACATCACACGATTCTAGTTTCAATCCAGATAATAAAAAATTCTTTCCTGACAAGATTCTCCTAGTTAGTAACTATCAAATGGAAATGTTAAAGCCATTAGACATTCCGATGGAACTAGTAGAGTATCCGATCGAGTATAAAGAAAGACCTTCAAGAGAACAAGCACTGGCAGAATTAGGAATGGATCCTGAATACAAACATGTTATCAATGTTGGTCTATTCACTGCTAGAAAGAATCAGGCAGAGATTTTTGAGTATGCTAGGAAGATGACTGATCATAAAATCAAGTTTCACTTCATTGGTAATCAAGCAGACAATTTTAAATTCTACTGGGAACCTCTTATGAATAATAAACCAGATAATTGTGTTTATTGGGGAGAGCGCAGTGACGTTCATAAATTCTACGAAGCAGCAGATCTTTTCTTGTTTACCTCAAGGGGATTCAATTCAGATAAAGAAACATCTCCATTAGTTATTAGAGAAGCTATTGGACACCAAGTTCCCTCTCTGATTTATAATCTGAGTGTTTATCAGGACATGTATGACAAGTATGATAACATTCAGTATTTAAATAACGATGGAGACAATATAGACAAGATCCTATCTGTTTTAGGTATTGTCAAAGAAGAGAAGTTAATAGAAGAAATAGAATTTGAAGAGATCATAGACGAGATCCAAATATCAGATGATGGATTTAAAAGGATCGCTATCATTGATGTCTATGCAACCACCGATGATAAATTACAGCTTCTTAGAGATTGTATTAAGAGCGTTAGAAATCTCGGTCATCCTATTATGTGTGTTTCTCATTGCACATTACCTGAAGACATAGTAAAGACCTTAGACTATCATATTTTTGATGCTGACAATTCTTTCAACTTCAATCATGTTCATTCTTTCCGAACTCAAGATGATGTCACGGTAAACGTTAATATCAATAAGTCTCACGAGTTTCCTATTATTAGAGCGATGAGATTAGCAATGACAAATGCTAAGAAATTAGGATTTGATTATTTCTATCTAACAGAATTTGATCACAACTATTCTGATAATGGGATCAAACAGATCAAGGATTTAGAAAAGAAAATGATATCCGAGGGAAAAGAAATGACTTTCTTCTATCCTGCTGGTGCGGTATTTGGTGATGTTGTTGGACAGTACTATGATACCTGTTTCTTCTTTGGTAAACTAGATTATTTCATTGATAAATTTGAAAGTGCTTTTCCACAGACACTGGAAGAATATAATTCAAACTTTGCAATTAGATTTCCTAATTGTCTAGAACATTTTTTCTATAACGTATTTAATGGAGAAAATTGTTTGCTAGTGAGTGATTATGTCAAAGGATATTTCAGTGATAGCCTAATCAATGTTTCATCATATAGAGATACTGATTATAGGATCTTAATTGGAAGCGATAATAATCCTTATCTTGTTATTACTAATAGCAACATAACAAATTATGAGTATGAAATCTACCAGGATAATAGGACGATAGATTCTTATATTCTAAATGGAAGCTTTAAATTAACTAAGATTGAAAAGGAAGGAAAGATAATTATCAAAATATACAGAGATAGTCTTTTATCAGAAACGCAAGAAATAGAATACAATAAATCAAAGAATAATGAATACCTAGCAGATGGTTCTATTACCCTGCCAATTAATAATATAGAAAATCAAAACATGGAATTAAAAGATCTCGGACTAAAAATGTCAATCCCAATCTCGGACGATTATGTACCAGAGGAGAATAAATTTATCTTCAACTATTTAGAAGCAACAACTGAAACATATTCGGTTGCAGTTAAGGATATAGATTCTAGAGCTTGTATTTATAAATCAGATCTTTCTCCTTTACCCGCAGGACATTCTTGGTGGGTAATGCCTCTCCCTAAGATCGTGATTGATTTTTCTAATGATCCAACCTTTGGAGGATTCTTAATTGAATTCAGAAACATGCAAGGCGAATTAGTTGAGACAAGAGAAAGAAGATTGAAAAACATTCCTTTCAAGAAACTTGTCATGGATATCTCAGATACTGAACCTATCTTTATGAACTATGAAGAATTCTTCGTTCAGAAAGTTTATGACACAGTAGATCTGGATAACTGCAAAACTGTTTTAGATATTGGTGCAAATGTTGGTCTTTGGACTAAATATATTCTTTCCCGTAATGCAAAGAATGTTTATTCGTTCGAACCTAACAAAACAGCAATTGAACATTTAAAGAAAACCCTATCAAATGATAAAGGAACTAATGTTATAGAAAAAGCAGTTTATAAAGAAAGAGCAACCCTACAATTCTACATTGATGATACAAACAGTTTAACCTCTTCTTTACTTGCTAATGCAGGACACACTCCTTCATATGATGTAACTGCTATCACATTAGAAGATGCAATAAACATAACCGGAGAAAATAAAATAGATCTCGTTAAGATTGATATTGAAGGGGCAGAATTTGATATTATAGAAACAACCCCACAAGAGGTATTTGATCGTATCAATTGTTTCTTGATCGAATATCACGATTTCTATTTTGACGAAGGAATGGCTAAGGTAGATGCTTTAGAAAATAAATTAAGAAGTGTTGGTTATAAAGTTCAAAGACTAGCAGATTCATCTGCAGCAACTGCTTCTTTAAAAATTATCTATGCAACTAAGGTCAAGAAATCATATTATGTTCCTAAAGGTGGAGTTATTTCATCAAGAAATCTTTATGATTTTAGCGAAAACTTTACTTGGGACGAAATGAATGCAGGAAGACAAGATGGATATAATCATCTAATGAAAGAAATGCATTTCACATTTGACAGTTATACGAACGGAAATATCTATGAAAGATACGGATGTACAGTAGAGAATGGCGATGTTGTAGTAGACATCGGTGCTAATATTGGTGCATTTGCAAACTATGCATATCACAAAGGAGCAGAAAAGATCTATTGTTTTGAACCTGCAGATACTGCATTTGAATGCCTTGTTAGAAATAAGCCATCAGGAGCAGAGACCTTTAAATCTGCTATTGGAAACAAATACGGTATTATTAAGATAACCTTACCAAGTGCGGATGACACTATGAGTGGATCAGCATTTATTAATAAAGGGGTTTCTAATTATTGTCCAATTGTTCCTGTTGATTTCTTATTTAGTCAAGGTGTTTTAGAAAAGATTGATTTTTTAAAGATCGATTGTGAAGGAGCAGAACTTGATGTGATTGATGGAATCTCCGATGAGAATCTTGGAAAGATATCTAAGATAGCTTTAGAGTTTCATGCAAATTATTTAACCGAAGACGATTCAGAAAAAATCATTCAGCGATTAACTGGTGCCGGATTTAGATCGTTTCAATTATTCCTAGGAAATGGAGAACTTAGAATTTACAACTTCTGGAGAGAGTAAGATGAATATAGTAATATATTCAGATCAGAATTATGAATATCAGGTAAGAAATTTTATTAGATCCCTTTCATATGGCGGAATAGAAGATTACAAAGTCTTCTATTACTCCATAGGATTTAATTCTTCTATCAAATCAGATAAAGTCGTAAACATATATTGGAGAAAAGATTCAAGAAAATTTGAATTCTATAAACCAGAGATTTGTCTGGATGCTCTTAATTATGTCAAAGAAAACATATTTTACTTTGATGCTGACATAACTCTCTCTAAGAGATTTTATAAAATGCCAGTCAAGTTCGGAAAGGCATATCCTACATACAGTAAAGGTCCGATAGAATATCCTCATACATTCTGGGACGATGTTAATGGAAGAACAGTTTTTGATGAAAAGAAATTGATGAATTATCTAGGAGTGAAAGAAAGACTCATGCATTATGTAATGGCTTGCTTCTTTACCTATGATGAAAATTCCAGAGATTTTCTAGAAGAGTATATGTCATTCTGTAAGAACGAATATCTGCTTAAGCAATGGCAATCAATGTATGCTTTTACCGATGAAACAATTGCTAATGTACTTCTTTGGAAAAGAGGAATTAGTGACAGCTATGGAAGATATTTTGTTAACACACATAAGTTTAGCACATTTAAGTTGTGTGAAGAGAATGAAGACATAAAGAATACTTGGATTGACAATAACATGTATGAACAGTGCGAAGATTCTAGCCAGGCCTATTTCTACCATGCGACTAAAGACAAAGAAGAGAACGAAAAAATTTTAAAATATATCGATGAGAATAGTTAATGTCACTCCTGGATTATTACCCATACCTCCAAATGGTTGGGGAGCAGTAGAAAAGATCATCTGGGAGAATCACCAGAATTTACTAGCACTTGGTCATGATGCTAAGATTCTTTATACTAATGATGTTAAGAAAGAAGATTGGGATGTTGTTCACGTGCATGTTGCAAATCTAGCCAACATTCTTGCAGAAAGAGGTGTACCCTATATTTTCACGTTTCATGATCATCATGCATTTCTTTACGGAAAAGACTCTCATGTGTTTAAAGAGAATCTAAAAGCTATTGAAAATTCTATAGTGACATTGGTACCTGCTAAATTCCTAGTTGAATATTTTGATCATCCGAATGTTCAATATTTTAGTCATGGGGTTAATCCTAATGTTTTCGAAAAGAATGTAATAGATTATGATCCGCCAGTTTTTCATAAATTATTGTGTGTTGCAAATAATGGTTGGGCCAATGATCAAGCAGCAGATAGGAAAGGATTTTCTCTTGCTATTCAAGCAGCTTCTGAATTGGATCTTCCTATAACAATTGCTGGCCCGGAGAATAATAAAAAGTACTTTGAACAAAATCCTCCAGAATATTACGGTCTTACCGTTCTCTATAATCTCACCGAAGAAGAATTGGTTAAGACGTATAGAGAGCATACTATTTTTTTACATCCTTCTATTCTAGAAGCTGGGCATCCTAATTTAACCTTACTTGAAGCAATGTCGTGTGGACTTCCTGTAGTTGGAACCTATGAAGAGAATAATGAACTTCCCGGACTACGTAAAATAGAAAGAGATGTTAAATTACTTAAGGATGGAATAAAAGATGTTATAAACAATTTTAAAACATACAGGGAGAATACCATCGAGACCTCTAAAAATCTTTCTTGGAAAAATCGAACCACAGAGCTTCTCAAGATCTATAAAAAATACACAGAAAAAAATATGAGAAAAACGTTAATTGACGCATACGAAAATACCCCAATAAGACCGATCGATCCCAAGAAACAAAAGAATGATGTTAGATTCAATTTTGTCGGAAGTCCTTTTGTTGAAATAGTAGGACCTTTGGAAAATAAGTATAGAATAGATTTCATAGACGATAAAACAGGTAAGAGCGTTCACACCTCCCATATTAGTAATAATATGTGGACTAAGTGTTCAAGAAGATATTGTACTGATTGGAGAATAGTTGTCATCCCGGAAAACAACATAGAGGATGTTACGATTCTCAAATTTAATCCGACCGGACAAAGAGTTTATATCTCTTTAGATTCTAAATCCCTTGGAGACACCTTAGCTTGGTTTCCAATGGTTGATGAGTTTAGAAAGAAGTGGAACTGCACAGTTATTTGTTCAACTTTTAGAAATGAATTCTTTAAAGATACCTATCCTGAAATAGAATTTGTAAATCCTGGAACTAACGTGGACGGATTATATGCAATGTTTAATATTGGTTGGTATTATTTTGAGGACGGCACAATGGATCTTTCTAAAACCCCTACTGACTTCAGAATGATTCCTTTACAGCAAACTGCATCGGATGTTCTTGGATTAGAATACAAAGAGGTTTTACCTAGATTAGATAAATCAAAAGTTCAAAGACAGATCGAAGGAAAATATGTTTGCATAGCACCCCACGCTTCCGCTTTAGCAAAATATTGGAATCGACCCGGAGGATGGCAAAAGGTGATTGATTTTCTAAACGAAAAAGGTTACAAGGTAGTTTATATTAGTCAAGAACCAATGGACAGAGGATGGCACGATTCTAAACTAGGAGGAACACTTCAGAATGTGATTGACAAATCTGGGGATTTTCCTTTAAGCGATAGATTCGCAGATCTTTGCCATGCAGATTACTTTATCGGAGTAGGTAGTGGATTAAGCTGGTTAGCTTGGGCATCAGGAGTAAGAACCATGATGATCTCAGGATTTAGCAAACCGTTTACCGAATTTGAAACAAACTGTGACCGCATATTCAACGAAAGTGTTTGTAATGGATGCTTTAATACCCACAGATTAGATCCAGGAGACTGGAGATGGTGTCCGGTTCATAAAGGCACAGACCAAGAATTTGAATGTACAAAAACCATCACGGAACATCAAATAATTGACATTCTCGAACAGCGCCTTTAAATTTTTACAATTAAGTATCACTAAATATATAATTTCCCAACCCCCACAAAAAATAAAAAGAAGAAATGGAAGTAATTAAAAGAAATGGAGAAAAGAGCAAATTGGATGCTGAAAAAATCAATAGGGTTTTAATATGGGCTACGGAAAATATCTCAGGAGTAAGTGCATCTGATGTGGCTATGAATGCCCACATTCAGTTTTATCAGGGAATTAAAACAACAGAAATTCATAATGTTTTGATTCAGTCAGCAGTAGATTTAATATCAGAGAAAACACCGAACTACCAATACGTGGCAGCAAATCTCTTGAATTATCTTTTAAGAAAAGAAGCATTAGAAGTGAATGGCGAAAATCTTCCTCCCTTGATTGATATTGTTAACCGAAATGTAAATTTTGGATTTTATGATCAAATAATTCTTGACAAGTATACTGAATCTGAATTTGGAGAATTAAATCTTTATATGAGACATAATAGAGATTATGAATTCACCTATGCAGGAATTCAACAGCTGATTGATAAGTATCTAGTTAAAGATAGAACAACAGGAAAATCATACGAGACACCTCAATATGCTTTCATGTTAATTGCAATGACAGTTTTCATGGATCACGAGCCTAATGAAAAACTATTTCATATAAAAGAATTATATGATTTAATTTCTCTAAAAAAGATTTCTTTACCAACTCCGGTGATGGCAGGTATTAGAACTCCTAACCGTCAGTACAGTTCTTGTACCCTAATTGAAATAGGTGATTCTTTAAAATCAATTTTCCATGGTGATGTTGCTATTGGAGAGTATGTTGCAAGAAGAGCAGGTATTGGTATCAACGCAGGATCTATCAGAGCTCAAGGATCTAAAGTTAGAAGTGGTGAGGTTGTTCATACTGGGGTAATTCCTTTCTTTAGAAAATTCCAATCAACGTTACATTCTTGTTCACAAGGAGGTATTAGAAAAGGATCTGCTACCCTATATTTCCCTTGGTGGCACAAAGAGATTGAAGATGTCCTAGTTCTTAAGAACAATAAAGGAACTGATGATAACCGTGTACGCCATATTGATTATGCTATTCAGTTTGATAAAATGTTCTATAAGAGATTTATCGAGAATGGAGAGATCTCTTTATTCAGTCCTAATGACGTTCCTGGATTATATGAAGCATTTGGATATAATGATCAATTTGAAGAACTTTATGTTAAGTATGAAAAGAATAAAAAGATAGTTCGCAAGACTGTTAAAGCGAGAGATTTAATGAACACGTTTGCACAGGAAAGAATTGGAACTGGTAGAATGTATGTTCATAATATCGACAACACAAATACAAATAGTCCATTCAAAGATAAAATCAGAATGAGCAATTTGTGTGTTGAAATTGCTTTACCAACAAACCCAATTAATCATATTGATAATGGCGATGATACACCGGATGAAATTGCTCTTTGTGTATTAGCTGCTCACAATCTTGGAACAATTAAAAATAACGAAGAACTTTATAAGTGTTCTGAGTACATTGTTCGTATTTTAGATTTCGTTGTGGAATTCCAAGACTATCCAGTTGCAGCAGCATTAAAGATGAAGAAGCGTAGATCTCTTGGAGTTGGTGTTACCAATTTTGCATATTGGTTAGCTAAGAATGATTTAAAATATTCCGACAATTCATCTTTAGAAAAAGTGGATGAATTATTCGAACACATTCAATATTCCCTATTGAAAGCATCTAATAAATTAGCTAAGGAAAAAGGAGCATGCGAATGGTTCAATAGAACAACTTACTCTGAAGGTGTTATGCCAATAGATCGTTACAATAAAAATGTAGATGAGTTAGTTAAAAGACCATATTCTTGTGACTGGGAAAGTTTAAGACAAGAAATACTAACACACGGTTTAAGAAATTCCGTACTTACGGCAATTATGCCAGCAGAAAGCTCAGCAGTAGTTCAAAACGCTACGAACGGAATAGAACCAGTTAGATCATTGGTAACAATCAAGAAGTCAAAATCTGGTCTAATCAAGCAGGTAGTTCCTGAGATTTCCAAATTGAAAAACAAATACGAATTAGCTTACGATATGCCAGACAATAAAGGATACACTAACATCTGTGCTGTCATTCAAAAATGGATCGATCAGTCCCTTTCTGCTAACCACTATTACCAATATAGTCTAGATGGAATTTCCCTGGCAGGCGTAATTAAAGATCTTTTGCATGCTTACAAGTATGGTATGAAGACCCTTTATTATGCTAACACTGATGATAAAAAATCAGATAACATCGAAACTATGGGCGAATCCAATGCTATGGAAGTAGGATGTGAAGGTGGAGCATGTGCCATCTAGAAAAAATATAATACATAAAAGTTTAAAAATCAATAATTAAAATAAAATGAAGAACATTATCAATCTGAGGGAAGTAGATTACACGAAGGAACCGTTATTTTTTGGGGAAGAATTATCAATCCAGAGATATGATAAATTTCGCTATGAGAAAATTTTCAATATGTTTAAACAACATATTTCCTACTTCTGGAGACCGGAAGAAGTAAACTTAAGTAAAGATAAAGGCGACTTTGCTAGTCTGACAGATCATGAGAAATTTATCTTTAGTAAAAATCTAGGCTATCAGATCCTTTTAGATTCTGTTCAGTCTAGAGGAATTTCTCATCTTTTAGATGATTGTTCAAATCCCGAATCCGAACTTTTTGCTAAGACGTGGGAATTTTTTGAAACCCTGCATTCTTATTCGTATACCTATATTATTAAAAACATATATTCTAATCCAAGCGATCTTTTAGATACTATTCTAAAAGATGATGAGATTCTAAAAAGGACAACGTCAGTAACTAAATACTATGATGATCTTATTGATCGTATTCCTGATGACAGTATTGATGCAAAGAAAAAGAAATTATATCTAACTCTCGTTTCAATCAACATTCTTGAGGGAATTAGATTCTATGTTTCTTTTGCTTGTTCATACTGTTTTGCTCAGAACAAGAAAATGGAGGGAAATGCAAAGATCATTTCTTTTATCAACAGAGACGAAAATCTTCATATGGGATTCACCACACACGTTCTTAGACTATTAGCTGATGAGCCTTCCGAAGGATTTCAACATATTGTTAAAGAATGTGAGGACATTGTATACCAAATGTACAAGGATGCAGCTGCGGAAGAAATGGAATGGGCAAAATATCTTTTCAAGGACGGAACTATGATTGGACTAAATTCAGAAATTCTAATTCAATACATGAAATGGTTAACCAATAATAGATTGAAAGCAATAAGACTAGATGCTATTTTTGAAAAGGTACCAAATCCGATTAGCTGGATAACAAACTGGACAGAAAGTAAATCAATCCAGGAAGCACCTCAAGAAACAGAAAAAGAAACATATGTTGTTGGTGCATTTCAACAGCTTGATGATAATGAAAATTTTGATGAATTTAGCATGTAAAATATTTAAAAATAATGGCCAAAAAGAAAATAGAAAAAACAGAAAGAGCTAGCGTATGCCTAGTGATGATTGTAAAGAATGAAAGTGAAGTTATCAGAAGATGTATAGAATCTGTTAAAGACTATATCGATTATTGGGTAATCTGTGATACCGGTTCCACTGATGATACTAAAAGGATCATTCAAGAAACTATGGATGAGTTTGGTATCAAAGGAGAACTTCATGACAGAGAATGGGTAGATTATGGGGTAAACAGGACGGAGAGTCTAAAGCTTTCTTTTGGGAAAGGCGATTATAGATTAATTATAGATGCTGATGATTATTTAGATGTAGGAGATCCTGATAAATTGTTTACCGATTTGACGGAGGATTCTTATAAGATAAGAATGAAACTTGGCGAAGTAACTTATTTTAGAACACAGATAATTAGATCTAATCAAGATTGGAAATATGTTGGTGTTTTACATGAATATCTTGAAGGTCCAAAGGGTATTGAATTAACAGAAGGTTATATCGAAGAAGCACAAATGATAGCTTCGGTAAGTGGGGACACCAGGGACATTAAGGGTCAATCCAAATATTATAATGATGCTTTAATCTTTGAAAGAGAATTGGTAACAAAACCAGATCTTGATGAGGGATTAAAAGCTAGATATCAATTTTATCTAGCTCAGAGTTATAGGGATGCTCAGATGTATGATCGATCTATCAAAGAGTACGAAAAAAGAGTGGAACTTGGGGGATGGCCAGAAGAGGTTTATATTTCTCTTTATATGATAGCTAAAATGAAAATGGCTTTGAACCAATCTGACGAAATAGTCAACGATGCATTTATGAAAGCCTGGGAATTTAGACCAGTTAGACTGGAAGCTCCTTATGTGCTAATCCGCTATTTAGTTTCCAAGAAAAGATACTTCTATGCATTCACGATCGCTTCTATGTGTATTAGAATGAGACCTTGCGATGACATCTTATTTGTAGAGAATGAGATTTGGAAATGGAAAATGACCGACGAATACTCTGTTTTAGCTTACTATACCGGAAACATCAAAGAAGCTTATGTTGCTTCTAAATCCGTTATAGAATTACCGGAATATGAGGAATTAGATACCCATGAGAAAGAAAGGATCAAAAAGAACTTTGAAACGTTCGAAAGGATCCATAATGAGCAGGTTTTAGCAAAGAACAAAAAATCAGAGGAGGCATAGGAATGTTTAGATATATAAATCGATTAAAAGATTTATATGAAAAAATATTCAGAATTTATAGTTGCCCTTTTAGAAGCAAAAAGCAGAAGTGGAGAGAATTACGTAAATGTTATTGATGATGCTGACCCTTTTGGTAAACCAGTCGATAGAGTTCATAAAGACGATCTTATAGATGAATTAGGGGAATACCTCTTAGCTAAAGAAAATGGATACCTTCAATATGTTACAGTATCTGCAGATGTCACAAAAAGCGGAGGAAAAAGACCTGAATATTTAGCAGACACCCTTCCCGTTGTAAAAAGAACAAGAACCCCGGATGCGGTAGATAGAGCAGCAGATGATAAACCAGATGATATAAATACTTTTGTAGACGTTGAGTTTGAAGTTGTTGGAATAGAAAAAGGAACAAAAGAGGTAAAGGTATACAAGAAAGAAATTGATTCCGTATCAGGAAAAGAAAGATCAGTTAAAGAGTTAGATCCCGTAACAGGAGAAATGAAAAAAGTTCAAATAGGTACAGAGATCGTAGATGATTCCAGAATTATAGCAATGCCTTATTCCTTGAGAAGAAAGGGTGTTGTTACCCCAATAGATCCAGAGGACGTTTGGGAAATATCATTTAAAAAATTCCCTAAGAAAAGTGTCTCTTAAAAAATATACACAATTTATAGATCCCCAATTAGTAGAGATATCAATTGGGGATCATCTTTTTGAGGTGGAGTTATGTAAGAATTTTGAGAAAGGACTTTCCCAAAGAGCTAAAATTGGATGTGAAGGAATGATTTTTATCTTTCCCGAACCAAGAGATGCTCAATTTCACATGAAGGATTGTAAATTTCCTCTTGACATTCTTTTCTGTAAAGACGGAGGGGTTAAACAAATCTCTGCAGACTGTCAGCCATGCAAAAGCAAAGAGTGCGAAAAATATATCTGTGAAGACTGTGACGTTATCATAGAACTCCCAGCAGGCACTTGTTTTAAACTTGGCATTACTACCGGATCTTCTTGCCAGATCCTTAGCCACTAAACGGAACCATATTCCTAATTTCTAGTATAATATTCATGAATATATTAATAACTGGTGTAGCTGGATTATTGGGATCTAGGCTTGCCGATTGGATAGTAAAAAATATACCCGACGCTTACGTTGTCGGGATGGACGATCTCAGTGGAGGATACAGAGAGAATGTAAACAAGAAGGTTCACTTCTGGCAAATGGACCTAATCAATCATCCTATAGAGAATTGCTTTGAGACCCACAAATTCGATTATGTGTTTCACTTTGCAGCCTATGCTGCAGAGGGTCTTTCACCTTTTATCCGGAGTTATAACTATCAGAGCAATATTATAGCAACCTCCAGAATCGTAAACAATTGTATTAAATATGGAGTTAAACGCCTTGTCTTTACCTCCTCAGCTGCCGTATACGGATCTAAAAATACTGTGTTTGATGAAAATGATCAGCCGGATCCGATTGATCCGTATGGCATCGCTAAATACGCATGTGAGATGGATATTAGGGTTGCTGGTGAGCAACATGGATTAGATTGGTGTATTATTAGGCCTCATAATGTTTATGGTGCAAAACAGAATATTTGGGACAAATATAGAAACGTTCTTGGCATTTGGATGGTCCAACACATGAACAAAGAACCCATGACGATTTATGGTGATGGCATGCAGACTAGGGCATTTAGTTATATCGACGATTCTCTGGAGCCTTTATGGAACTCTGCAGTTCTTCCTGGTGCTTCAAAACAAATAATTAATCTTGGTGGAATAGTTGGATATAATATGAGGGAGGCAAGTAAAGTTTTAAGAGATGTTATAGGTGCTGGTGAAATAGTTTTTCTTGAGGGAAGACATGAAGCCAAGAAATCCACACCAACATGGCAAAAATCTATAGATATTCTTGGGTTTGAACATAATACCCATTTACGCCCAGGACTAGAAAAAATGTGGAAATGGGCAACAAGACAACCGGTCAGAGAAAGATGGGTTTGGGATAACTACGAGCTAGATAAAGGAATATACTCCTATTGGAAAAAGTAGAAAATTTTAAAAATTTACGATATATAACGAAAAAAACACCATGGCACTATCAACCCTTACAGAAGAGTATAACCTCAGACTTGAGAATTACATTTACGATGTAACCGATCATATGGACAAACTAAGAACATATGCTAGTCAATGTTCACATGTCACAGAATTAGGAATCGCTAATGTTGGATCAACATTTGCTTTCATCTCGGGATTACCTGCCAAGGTTGTTAGCTATGATGCATCTCCGATGGAGGTTAAAGAGGTAGATAGAGTAGAATTAGCAGATCTTGCGCTTGCTAATAACGTAACATTTACATTTGTAGAAGAAGATCCAATTGCAGTTACTATAGCTAATACGGATTTATTATTCATTCATGATGCTACCGATGCTTCTAGATTATCTCAGGAATTATCCTTACATGGTAACAAAGCATCTAAGTTTATTATAGTTCCTTTATTCGCTGTAGACAACGAGGCATTCCTTACTGCTATTAGTAATTTTGTGGAGGCAAATCCATCTTGGGAGATCACAGAAAACATCCAACAATGGTGTGGTTTGGTGGTTTTATCCAAGTAATCCAATATCTCTTAAACGAAACCCTTATTCCTTTTAGATCTAAAAGGTGTGAGGGTTTTTTATTTTCCCAATTATAGAATATGAGCAAAGCAGTAAATAAAGAGATCGTAGTATTATCCGAGAAGGAACACATTAGGGCAAGACCAACAGTCTATGTTGGATCAGTAAAACCCACCGACGAAAAGATACCTATCATTAGAAATTCAAGAATCTTCATTGATCCTAAATCTATTTCGGTTGGTCTTTATAAGTTATTTGATGAAGTCATCAGTAACTCTATAGATGAAGCCAAGAGAATGAAGGGTAAGATGAAGCTTATCACAATTAAGGTCGATTCAAAAAGAAATGCAATCTCTGTGAAAGATACTGGTAACGGATTTCATAAAGGATCTTCTAAACATAAAATTTCCAAACTGTCAAATATTGAGACTGCTGTATCACAACTACGGGCAGGTTCTAATTTTAATAATGATGACATTGAAGAATCCCTAGTTGGTACTAATGGTATGGGGGTTAGCTTAGTGAATGTTCTTTCTAAGATGTTTAAGATTGTCACAGTTAATGAGACAAATTATTATGAGCAGGTTTGGAATGATTACGAAAGAACCGATCCTAAAGTAAAATCGAATGAGGGATTTCAGAAAGGAACAGAAATAACATTTGAACCTCTTGCAGAAATTTTCGGAAGAACTAAATGGGACAAAGATATTCTTTCAACAGATATAGCATTCAAAAAAAGGTTGATTAAGAAAGATCCAATCATTAAGAATCTAGATCTTGAATTTTATTGGGATGATGAGAAAGTGGATCTTGATATTAATTTCTTTCCTAGAGAATGCTTTGCTATAGAAACTCCAATAGGTGAAGTTATTGTTTGGGAAAAATTTGAAGGCGGGGGACCAGTTAGTTTCGTTAATGCTGCTATGTGTTCTGGCATCCATCAAAGAATAATTAATGAATGCATTAATGCAAAATTAGATGACACATTAGGGCATCACTTTTATGACACGTTCATTTCTCTAAATCTTCCTCCAAAGCTAGTTAAGTTTGGGGATCAGAATAAAACAAGATTTGTTACACCAAGGGAAGAAGTGGAAGGAACTATTTCCAGAAACGTTGTTAATAAGATGCAAGCTTTCTTTAAGACCCAGCTTTTCCAGAACATTCTAAAGAAGGTAGAAGAAAGAAAGAATGATGGACACATTAAAAAACTAAGAGCTGAGAAGAAGAAGGTGAATGTCAAACAATCCCACAAATATTTTCCTGCCTCCAGAAATAATGCAGAGAACCTATTTATAGTGGAAGGTCTTTCGGCGATGGGATCTATCCTTCAGAAGAGAGATCCTCAGAATGATGGGGTTTATGCTCTTAAAGGAAAAATTAAAAACTGTAGAACATTGAGCGATCTTTCCGAAAATAAGGAGATTCTTGAAATGATGCAGATTCTTAACTTAGATCCAACCATTAAGAATGCTCAGATCATATCAAGTTATAAAAGAGTGGTTATAGCAACGGATCCAGATCCTGATGGAGCTCATATTACTTCTCTTCTAATAAATCTATTTTATAAGTGGTTTCCTTTTGTCATAGTTAATGGTCAATTAAGCATTCTTAAAACCCCTTTGGTCACGGTAGGAGATGGTAAGAGAAGAAAGTACTTCTTTGATATGGACGAATTTAAAGCATCTAAATCTGGTAATACAGGGATCAGATACCTTAAAGGTCTTGGATCTCTTTCCCTGGACGATTGGGAATTTGTAATGAACAATAAGAAACTTCTAGCGATCTCTGCCCCCACCAAATCTAAAGAGTTTTTAGAGATGGCCTTTGGTGATTCGGCCGATTTGCGAAAAAAATGGCTGTCTGGCACTGCTGTGCTTTAGAAATTTGATATATACATTATGATTTTAAGAATTTCTAACTATTTACTAGAACAGGATGACATTGAGGTGGAAAAGCCTGAAAAAAAGTCCCGTGCTGGCAAACTAAAGATCAACTGGATTGAGCCGGATCTTGCTGAGGAAATTCATCACTACACTGATGCAGTAAGAACTGAATTCTATCAACATAACATTGATATCACAAATACTGATATAGGAAAGTCTAAAGCGCCTTCCACTAAGTTCTATAAATACATTTCACAGCCTTTTAGAAGAGGTAAAATGGAGGATCTTCCTCTTTATTCCGAGGACGAATTCCAAGTAACCAAAATACAAAATCTAGATGCTTACGAATATGAGAACATCATAGCTGGAGCATACGGTAAAGGATATGGCGAGGTTATGAATAAGGTTGCTGACGACCTTAAGACAAGGAGCAAACTTACTCTTCCTGCTCCCATAGTTATTAGATTTATCAACTTTGGTGAGACTAGAAGAAAGGGAGAAGCTTCATATTATCTTTTCTCCGGAAACAGAAGAGTTAACTTAGCTCTTTATTATGGAATTCCAGTAAAAGTTTGGGTGGTAGATCTTATCCCATCAAGAAGAGACGTTAGAGACTTCGCAGAGAAAAGCGGCATTCTTAAAAAAGGAGACGAATTCTTTAAAGAATTCCTAACCAGAAGAACGGGCAAAGACAATCTTGACAGCTTAACCGCTAGAGAAAGATTTAATGTCATCCAGTCCATCAAGAGCTTCGAAGAGTAACTTCATTTTACATCCCCGAATTTTTATCGTACATTGCACTAAAATAAGAGCATGTCAAAAAACCGTTTAGGATACTGTTGTATTAATCTTACCCTAGGAGAATCTGGGATCACTGCTAATAGGGGGATGGTTAAGAAAACCTTTATCGAAAAAGGTATTGCATATGCTAGCGAATTAGCTCTCAAAAACATCAAAGACCTTTATCAGATCATAGCATGGAACAATAGGACAGGAATTAAAATGTACCGGATGACCTCAGATTTATTTCCTTGGTTCTCTGAATATGAAATTAAGGATCTTCCTGATTACAAAGAAATTTGTCACCATCTTATCATGTGTGGAAAAGAAGCAAAAGATCATGGTCAAAGATTGACTTTCCATCCTTCTCATTTTGCAATCCTTGCATCACAGAATGAAGATGTAGTTACCAAAGCCCTTAAGGAATTAAGGCAGCATGGTGAAATAATGGATATAATGGAATTAGAAAGATCCCACGGGTATCCAATTAATATCCATGTTAATACAGCTAAGCCAACAAAAGAAGATGCTGCTGATAGATTTTGTAAAGCATTTGAGAAACTTGATCCATCTGCTAAGACAAGATTGGTTGTAGAGAACGATGATAAAAAATCTGCATTCACCCCAACGCATCTTTATGAATTAGTTTATAAGAAAATAGGAATTCCTATTACTTTTGATTTTCACCATCATAGATGTAATCCTGATTTATTAACGGAGGAAGAAGCATTAGAACTTTGTATTAGTACATGGGGAGAAACCCGTGCACTGACCCACTATTCAGATTCAAGAAAAATTTACGAAGATATATCATGTAGGGACGTTGCTCATTCTGATTGGATATGGGTTAAAGAATTACCAACATATGGTAAAGAATTTGATATTGAATTAGAAGTCAAAATGAAAGAGCTAGCTCTACTTAAATTAATAGAATCTGTATGAGCGAAGAAATAGAAATAACTGAATCAGGTTCAACTAATTGGTCAATCGATCAGATCATGACCTCTGAAATAATCTATGGAGGATTGGTCGAAAGCTACGGACAACAAGCTGTAGATGCTGTTATACAAAACCTAGAAATTCATAAGAATGATCTAGGTTTAGAAGATAACACGAGAATAATATTACGGGTCTTAAATGGAGAAGTCTAAAAGAAATCCCCTTATAATTTTAATTTACGCTGCAGTAGAATTTTTTACCCTTTGTTTGCTTGGTCTGGGAACACTAATAGTTTTGATCTTAAGCGGAATATTTTTATTGTCACTTTATATCAGAAATTTTTTTAAAAAGAAATGCTGTAAATATAACAGCAATTCTAAATGAGTAAAGACTACTACAAAATCTTAGGTGTAGACAGAAGGGTAACTAAAGAAGATCTTAAGAAAGCATACAGAAAATTAGCTCTTCAACATCATCCCGATAAAAATCCAGACAACAAAGAAGCAGAAGCTAAATTCAAAGATATAGCAGAAGCCTACGATGTTCTTTCTGATGATCAGAAAAGATCCAAGTATGATATGGGCGGATCTTTTTTCCAAAGCGCAGGATTTAATCCTTTCGGTAATTATCCCCAAGGAGATTTTTGGGATGACGTTTTTGCCAAAAGAAATCAACACAAGAAAGGACAAAATCTATTTGTCAATGTTCCCCTTACTATTCAAGAAATGTATCTTGGTGCTAAGAGAACAATTAATTCAAGAAAGTATAAGAAGTGTAAACCCTGCGAGGGTAACGGATCTTTGGATGGAAAATCTTTCCAGACATGTTATAACTGTAAAGGAACCGGAAATATTCAGAGCACTAGATTTCAACAGTTTGCACAGATCACGACAAACTCCACTTGTGAGCAATGTCACGGAACTGGCAAAATGATTCTTGAGGTTTGTGAATCATGTTATGGTAAAGGAGCGGTTGTTTTTGAAGAAGAGATTGATATAGATATTCCGGTAGGGACTCTTCCAGGAATGCAAATTAGTGTTAGTGGGAAAGGTAACGAAGAACCTGGTGCAACTTTTCCTGGGGATCTTCTAGTCAATATCAAAGAAGTTGGCGATAACTATTATGAAAGGCAGGGCACCAATATCAAGGTAATAAAAGAAATCTCTTTCTTTGATGCCTGCCTAGGTATTAATGCTGACATAAAACTTCCCCTGGGCGAAGTTGTTTCTGTTATAATTGAACCCGGAACAACACATGGAACTATTCTTCAGTTACAGGGAAAGGGACTCTATGAATTTTCTATGGGATCTAAAGGAGATTTTCTGATAGAAATACATATAAAAGTACCTAAACCAAGAAACTCCCAAGATATAGAAGATCTAAAAGAGATAAGTAAAAAAGAAATATTTAATTTATGAGTGTACTAATTTTTATACTAGCATGTTGGGGATTAACTCACATTCTAGTAGTAGGAACTATCTTTGATTCCCCTAGGGATTGGATTACCATTAAAAGTGGATTTCTAGGTAAGATGCTAGCATGCCACCAATGCTGCTCCTTCTGGGTCGGTATGGCCATGTATTTTGTTACGAATGGACTTCCTGATCTTTTTCTTGGTGGATTTGATTTCTTCTTCTGGGGCCTTATTTCATCAGGAGCGATATGTTTACTGAAAGCCCTTAATTATTATTTATTTTCTTTCAAGTAATAGGATAAATAGATCATAAAGAAATTAATATGAAAAAAAGAATTTATAGCTTTTCTGAGTATATCACAGAACAGGATGGTAAAACCGCCGAA
>ENA-OSIY01000563-OSIY01000563.1-marine-metagenome-genome-assembly--contig:-NODE-563-length-20635-cov-7.099815_pt1 | contig 20635 bp, 17 predicted proteins | sample MGYA00237884_ERZ534233 | MGnify/ENA primary metagenome ERZ534233 (study PRJEB26412, sample SAMN06343840) | marine metagenome | isolation source: estuarine water | place: USA: Columbia River Estuary... | reverse complement strand
CTTCCATACCATTGAATGAACCAGCTTTGAACTGATTACCAAACTCTGAAATCATTTCATATACATTCTGGTCAATTTCTGAACCATTTGAATTACATAGAGAAACATCAACTGAAGAACCACCACTATATGTTTGTGATTTACTCCAAACCTTAATATCAGAAAAGTTTTTCTTTACATATTGTTTGATGATTGAGGCGGTATGTTTAGCACTCATATGGATGTAAGTTTCTTCATTCCATTTACTATCTTTTTTCAACCTCAACGCCGAAATAGGTAATTGATACTCTTCACCTAAAATCGTTAACTTAATTTTTTTACTCATTTTATTCATTTTTTAATTATTAGTGGATTAAACTCTCAACCCTTATTACACTACTAATATAGTGATAATATTTGAAACTACCAAACTTTTAATGTTAAGAAATTGTTAAATCTTCTGTTACCATTTCGTTCTCTTTGTAAGCCATCGAAGCCCAACTCTTAGCATAAACTGCTTTGTATTGTTCGTTGGAATAAAGGTTGGTGTTGTAGAACATACCATTGATGTGACCTACATTCAAATCAATCAATATAGATTCATCGATTAGTTTAACCTTCTTACCTGTTCTACTAAAGATGGTTAACCAAAAGTTACAACCTTCAGGTTTGAATTGAACAGTTTGGAGAACACCTTTCTTATAGCCGGTGATTGTGGATGAAGGATGTTCACACATTCGTGGATTATCGAAATCTCTAGCATCAACACAAGTCATACCTAATTTCGTTTTAACTATATGTCGGAACTCACCACTACCATATTGGGAAAGGATATCTACTAACATCATATCGGAATTACCGATGATTTTTAAAAGGGGATTGTTAATCTTTCTTTGGATATTCATTATTTTTACTTTTTATTTTTGATTAAACTCTCACTCATTAACTATACTAAAGTACGACAATTAATTGAGAATTCCAAATAAAAAGTGTTAAAGTTTTGTTAAAGTTTTATCTTGGAGAGAAATAAAATTCTTTTAAGTCTAAAAGATATCGGTCTATTCCAATGAAGTTATTTTTATGTAGTGCTAATGTACGTCTATTAGTGTCTATTACACCTTTTTCCATTCCTACATCGTCCAAAGGGCCTACTATTTTCCATTGTAACTCTAACTTATCGTAATAAACTGAATCGAAACCAAAACCATCTTTATCTACTTCAAAGATAGTTTCATTACCTTTGTGTTTCATAAAATATCTTGTAATAACCCCTTTAATCTTATCTTTATTAGTTATGATTGGATAATATGGGTCTGGAATATCAATAATAGTCGAATAATCATCCGCCTCTATTTCTTTTAATGTATTATATTGAAAAACACGTTTAACGTCAGATGAACCACCTAAGTCTGCGAATGGTATAAGTCGTCTTGATAAGTTTTTTACATAATTAGGTTCACTAAATATTTCTTTAGTGTTTTTGTAAGTGTGGTATTGGCCAATATATGGAGTTCCATCTTTTTCCATTAGTTCACCACCATTAGTATAAAGACCACTACTTATTGAGCCAATTGGGTAATATATACGTTCTCTTCTATCTGCCATTATTACTTCCCTAACATCATTATACCTGTTATATCAGTTACCCAATCACCATTACTAAAATTTTGTCCTATTTTACTTACGATAAAATAAGCGTTAGCTGCTTTTAAGCTTTTTGGTAGTCTATCAATGGTGAATGCATCAGCATATCTAGCACCAAAATAACCATCACATTGAAATGATACTTCTAAATTATATTTTATTATTGGTTGAGTTTTCTTGGATATTGACTCTACATAAGCTTTTAATGATTGTTTTGCCGTAGTAATTTCTTCCATGCCTATATTATCACCCAATGTTTCCATTACTTCTGCTAAATTTGATTTGTAATCCGCAGGGGCAGAATTTTCAGGTTCTAAAGTGTCAAAACAACCAGGATATAAGTTTTTAAGATTGTCTCCACCCTTACCTGTTTGTGCAGCGTGAAGTGCCATAGCCATCATTTCCGAATCCATATTGGTACTGACATTGTATGACCTTACACCATTACTATATCCATCTAAAACTTTTAATAGAGTTGGTGATTGACTTGGTTCAAAATCGCTACCTTTATTTAATATTAGCATCTGCTCTCCTCTACCAGTTTCAGATGAATTTGGGTCTGAGTAAATATAAGGTCTAACATACCCACCCGTACATACGTCAATTAATGCAAATATCTTTTTTAGATAATCTACAGTAGCTACTGATTTTTTACTATCTGAGCCCGGTGGCATTGTTAGGTCTTCCTGAATCTTAGCTATCGCTGGAATGCTTACATAAAGTTTTCCTAAAACAGAACTACCCTCAGCTGCTATGTCAAATTGGGCTTTACTACCATATGTTCCATTACCTGAAATCATAATAGATAATGGGTCGGCTGATTTTATTTCAGTTGGGAAGACACTATTACTACTTTCTACAAAAAGCTTATTATAGGTAAATAATGGGTTTTTAATTTTTAGTTTTGGATTTATATTTTTATTAATTGAATCTATAATGTAACTAGCCGCTACATATGAAATGAGATTATTATTACCCCCGTACCAGGTGGTGCTTTCTTCCATTTGATGATTACAAATTGCAAATGGCCCATTCTTTTTAGCTCGACCATCGCTCGGGCTTAGACCTTTTAGCTTTTGGCTGGATTCTCCAATTATATTTCCAAGAATATCACTTGGTGTAATTGTTTTGCCTGATTCTTCATCTGTATACTCAATTGGCGTTGAGCTACTTAGTGTAAAGAAATCAGCCGAAACTACTCCATCTAATTTACCACCTGCTTTTATAGTAACATCAAAGCTACTGTCTTGGTTTATTGTAAAATCATAACCCACAATCTCAGCATCTATGGAGTCACTTGAACCACCTGCATACCCTAATTTAATACTAATTCGTTGTCCTGGTACTAAAAATGAATTTTCCATGTCATTTAAATCACCAAGCGAAAATACTTTTACTTTAGCAGATGCTTCAAACAACATAGCATCTGATGCGTCTTGTCCACCATCATTTGCCATTTCGAATGATTCTAATACAGGTTGTGGTGTTAATCTACCACCCTCAGTACTCATTAATGCTGAATGGGTTTTTTGGACATTACTTTCTATTGCTGTAATACCTCCTGAACAACTTGCTTTACCACCACCCTTAACTGATATCTGAGCGTATGCACGTTTATGTACACCACGAGTGTGTTCTTGTCGTCTTGGAGCTTGTAATGTTTTTGAGCCTAATGCTGCCATAACTTAGTTTCTTTATGTTGTTGGTTTATTAAGTATATTAAACTCTTCTTTAATACCCTCTATATCAAATGGAATTCGTAATTGTTCTCCAATTTTAACTCCCATATTCCCAAAACCTAATTTGTTAGCTCTAGCTATAATCCACCACAAACTTGGGTCTTGATAATATTCCCATGCTAAATTATCCAACCTATCTCCAAATGAACCTATAATATAGGTATCTGAAACTGAAGGTGGAATTGTTGGATATACGATAGTATTATATTGTAATCGTTTCGTGTTCCGTTTTCCTATGGTTATGTCTTCGTATCTTTTCATGGTTTATGTGGTTCTTGTAAATGTTCCAAATATATTATCAGCTTTGTACTTATGTAATCCATTACCAAGTACAGTACACCCTACTGAAATATCAATACCCATTGGTAATTGATAATCTATATCCCATGGAGTGTCATCTGAGTAAGTATATGATAACGTTGTTAATATCATTGGGGTTTCATTATATAATTCACCTATTGTCAGTTTTAAATCAGTAGCACCTGGAGCTGTATATCCAGTACCAGCATATTGAGGCATTGTATATGTAGATAAACGTTCTAATTTAGTCCACAATGGCTCCATCTCTATTCGAGATGTTGGATACACTTTAAAGTTAAATGAAATATCTCTTTTAAAAGTATCATATACATAAACAGGTTCTGCTCTACCAGTATACTTTATATCCGAATAACCTGGTGAAAAGTTTTCTGATAATCCAGATATAGTTCCTCTAAATTGTATTCTATCTGCCTTATCGGCCGTTTTAAAAACTAATGGAATAATATCACTACCAGGTTCGTCTCCAATTTTAGAAGCTTGAACCTCATCGTAGTAACCTTTGTATTTGTTTGCTTCTACATATGATATCGTCCATCTATCACGAACGTCTGTACCGTTTAACATTTTACCAGGAGTACCAAATTTATAGTGGGTTTCAAGGTTCTTTGAAGCGTAGTCAGATTCAGTAGCAAATCCTTGTTGTTGAGTAGTACCTACATCTCTAAAATCTTTAGGTAGAATAGGTGGTTGTCCTGTTGAGATGTCAGCCTTCTTCTTTAAATTTTCGTAAGACATTCCATTAAAGTCTCTAATGTCATTTAATCCACCAGCTGAAGACCCTTCACTTGTTAATAAATTTTCACCTGGATACTTAGTCTTATGGTTACTATCAATATTATTAACTTGTTGAGTATTTCCGAACTTTAACTTGTCTGTATCATCAACTGGTATATCGTCATTATACGTTTTAGCGTCTGAAGCGTATGGATTATACTTTTGTGCTAATATATCTATGTTTTTCTTACCATCAGTTATATAAGGACTTGTAGTTCTTCCATCTCTATCTTTTTGTAAAACTCCTTTAGATAGTTCGATGATTTTATCTGAATCTTCAGCTAATTCACCATTATCGAATTTTTTTAGATTTTCAGTATAAGTTCCACTTCCTGCACCCAACATGGCCATAGGATTAAATCTTTGAAAGAACTTTACTTCTGTTTGTGCACCATTTTTATTGCCAAAGTCTTGGTCAGCATTGTGGCCTCCTAATGTAGAAGTCCCACGAGATGTTAAACTTATACCAAGCCCATATACGGAATCAAATCCACCATTATTTTTTAAAGTAGATGGAAACGGCATTCCCGGAGCAATCATTGGCCCAGCTTTTACTAATTGGTCATAAAAATCACTTATCTTATCTTTATATCCACTAAGACCTAATTTTTTGTACTTACCTTCTACATCTTGTAAGACTACACCACTTCTATCGGGACGTAATCCTATTAGCCCACCACCAACACCGGCAAGTAAGTTTATTGGAGTCCACGTTCTACCAAATGCGTTTGCTTTTTGTGTACCAAATTGTCTAACAGACCAAAGTAGTCCTTTTACTGATAAAAAGAATGAACCTAAACGTACTAAATCAATTGCAGCTCTTGTAACTGATGCTACTGTACCACCTCTGATAAATCCATCGTCAACTCCTAATCCAAAATCCCAATTTTGTGGTTCGGTTTTCTTTTTTCTTTGAATACCCCTTAGTATATAAGGCGCTTTTACAATACTTAACCTATTTGATGCATCATCTTGTAGATTAAATTTGTTGTACATATTATCTAAAAACGATGGGGAGTTTTTTTGTTGTGATATGGTTTCTAATGAAAAGTTTGGATATAAGAAAGTACCAGCGTCATAATATTTACCAGAATTAGGTGAATATCTTGGCGACCCTGCAATTTCAGAACCTACTTTATATTGACCATATCCCGGTGTAAATGCTAAACCTGGAAATGCGTTATCAAAATTACTTAATAATGAATTTGAACTATTAAATTCTGTACCTTCAATACCAGTAAATTTAGTATCATCGATAGTTTTCATAAATGGTGAGAATCCAACAGCTTTTTCATCTGTAATATAATTTACAGTTTCAAAACTCTTCCCTTCACCTTCTAATTTTGGACTAAACCCAAATGGGTCAGTTGTTATATTACCTTTAAACTTATCACCTTGATTTAATACTTGCGTATCAGTTTCACCTAAAAACTTAGAACTTATATCAGATGGTATTTGGTCAGTTTCACCTAAGAAGTTAGAACTTCTGTCAGATAGGTTAGGAGTTGTTTCACCTAAGAAGTTAGAACTTATATCTGATTCATTAGGAGTTGTTTCACCTAAGAAGTTAGAAGTGTTGTCAGCTTCATTAGGAGTTGTTTCACCTAAAAACTTAGAACTTATATCAGATAGGTTAGGAGTTGTTTCACCTAAAAATTGTTCTGTAAGTGTTGATTCTTTTGGTGTTGTTTCACCTAAAAAGTTTTGTGTAAATTTAAAAGTAGCAGGAGTAGTCTCCCCTTTAAATATATCACCTTGAGTAGCTTCAGTAGGAGTTGTTTCACCTTTAAATATATCACCTTGAGTAGCTTCAATAGGAGTAGTCTCTCCTTTGAACTTATCACCTTGTTGTACTTCGGTAGTTTTAGTTTCACCTTTGAACTTATCACCTTGTTGTACTTCAGTAGTAGTGGTCTCTCCTTTGAACTTATCACCTTGTTGTACTTCGGTAGTAGTGGTCTCTCCTTTGAACTTATCACCTTGTTGTACTTCAGTAGTTTTAGTTTCACCTAAAAATCGTTCTGCCAAAGACATTGGTTTAGGGTCAGGTAGTCCAGCAAGTTTATCAATGTTACCAGATGGTAATATTTTTATATCCACTCCTACTTTTTCAGGAGTTACTTTTGGAGCTAATACTTTTTTACCTTGTACCTTATCACTTAATGGAGTGGTATTGAATGACTCTGGCTGTACTGTCTCTTTTTTATCAAGAGGTGTACTTGTTGGTTTTCTAAATTTAGATAAATCTGATTTTAAGTCTTTAAGTGCCATTATCCAACTCTCCTAGTGCTTTTTGCATTTTGTACTTTACTTATTTCGCTGATGACTTTGTTACCCATTACGATTTGAATTGGTTGAGATTGTAAATCACTTCTCAGACCTTTAATTTCAGCTAATAGTTCAGAATCACCACCACCACCACCTGCTTCAGCTTCAGTATCACCACCACCCATACCAAACGCTCCAGCAAGTCCACTAAGAGCAGGTGCTACAGCCGATAAAGCTATTAGTAATCCAATACCAGGCATAGCAGCGAGTCCAGCAAGTGCAATCATACCTAATCCAGCAGCTATACTTACTAATCCAGCTCCGACACCTAATAACATTGGTGCGACTCCACCAAGAGTTATTAATGACTCAATCATTCCACCCATGTCACTTTGACCTAATTTAGAAAATCCTTCAGAGATTGGCCCTAATGCAACTCCTAATGCTGTAAGTGCTACAGCACCTAAAATAATGAATGGTGACATAAATCCTAAACCAGCTACAGTAGTTGCTAATATACCTATACCAGTTGAGAATGAAATTATAGCTTGAGTATCTAATCCTTCTAACATTCCAAATGCAGCAGCTGCTGGGCCTAATGCTATTCCTAATACTGTAAGTGCAACAGCACCCATAATAATAAACGGAGCTAACATTCCTAAACCAGCAGTAGCCAATGCTAATACACCAACACCTGTTGAGAATGATATTAGTACTTGTGTATCTAATCCTTCTAACATTCCAAATGCCGTAGCAGCTGGAATTATAGCTGCTCCTAATATTGCAACAGCAGCAGCACCCATGATAACAAATGGTGCAAGGAATCCTAATCCAGCAGCTGCTAATGATAATATTGTAAGTGCTCCTGCGAATGCGAACATTGAAGCTGGTTCAACCCCAGCCAAAAGACTCATAGCATACGCGGCTGGTATTAATGCTATTGCTACAATACCAAGTGCCAATGCACCCATTATTACGTTACCACTAATCATACCCATTAGAGCTAATGTAGCTCCTAATATACCAATTGACGCAGAAAATGCTATCATTGTAACTGGGTCTACGTCACCTAACATATACATAGCAGCTGCGAATGATGCTCCCATCACTGCAACTAATGCACCTAAGACAACTATACCCATTAATTTTTTACCTGGTTTTTTTCCTAATGAATCTAAACCTTCACCTAAACTTTTGAGGATACCACCCCCACCATCTCCACCACCACTTGGGGCTTCTGGCATTGGTGAACTACCACCACCACCTTTTGAAAATGGATTAAGATTACTTAAACCACTACCCTTACCCTGCATTACATTCATTAGTGCATATTGAGCTACCATCGTAGCTATCGCAGCACCACCACTCATAGCACCACTTTTAATTTCAGCAAACATAGCTTGCTGAGCTTGCTTTTTCTCTTCAAGTTGTTGAAGTTCCTTAGCATTCATGCCTGGATTTTTAGCTTGTAGGTCAGCGAAGTTTTCTTGTTTCACTATCATATCTGATAATTCATCCGTACTCATACCATATGTGGCAGCTAGAGCATCTCTACCAGCTCTACTCATATCATGGAACTTTTCACTACTAAGGTTAGCTTCCTTCATAGCAGCTGTCATCATTTCCATACCTTTAGCTTCATCACCAAACTTCATTTCGAAGGCAGCGTCTTGAGCCATAGCAGCGGATGCTGTATATTCACCCATACCCATAGCTCGTAATTTCATTTGAGCTCTGGCTTGAGTTTCAAGGTTTACCATATTATCTGACATTTGTTCCATCATCTTCATGGAAACACCTTGTTGTTTTAATGCGGCTGTTTTTTTAGCTAAGTTAATTAATTCTTCTTTTGAAGCTCCAACTAACATACCAGCACTATCTGCCATTTCTTTGAATAAGACGTTAGCATTTACACCAGCTCCATAAGCAATAGCTTTTATTTCGCTGGTCATCTCTTTAGCATTACCATTAGCGTCTGCAAATATCTGATTTAATTTAACAGAACTAGCAGCGTCACCAGTTAGTGCCGTTAATGCAGCTACGTTTTTCTGCATATCGCCTGTGATGTTTTTTGTAGTACCAAAGTACTCACCTGCATCTTTTGCAGCTGTTGCTAATCCCTCTGTACCATATAGTAATCCTTCTATACTAAATGATGCGGCTAAAGTTTGAGCACCTAATCTACCAGCTTCATCGGCTGATGTACCCATGTTGATGTATAATTCTTTTGCGAGTCCAACTGTGTTGGATATTACGTTACCAAGAAATTCAGCTGCTTTTTGAGCTATTACAATACCAGCACCTATTAACGTACCAGCTTTTATCATTTCACCCATAGTTCCTAAAGAACCATATAAGGTATCTGATACATCTTCCGTAAGTCCTTTTAATTTCTCTTCGGTATCTTTTTGTTTTTGTTTTTGTTCAAGGATAGTTCTAACATTATCTAATTGGTCTATATAATGTTGATTGATATCTTCACCTTTATCAAGTTGCTCTTTTAAGAGCTCATCAATAGTTGTGTTAATATCGTTTATTTTGGACGTTAAATCTTTTTCTTCGGCAAGGTTTTTTAATAGGTCTTCTTTTATATCCTTAGCTTGATTAGAAACAAACTTATAGGTTTGTGCGGACTTAACGATTTCATTCATTAAGTCACGTTCTCCTGCTAAGAGTTCTTTTCTTTTTTGGATATCATCAGATGCCATTGACTAACCTTATTTATTTACCAGTACTATATGCTTTATCAAAAGCATTAGCTAATCTACGAAGTTGGTCTTTTTCCTTTTGTGTTGGAGCTCCGTTGATTGTTTTTTCAATCTTATTCTTGATATTATTTAAGTCATTCTCAAGTGATTTTTTTAACTTATTCTTTTTACTAACGAATAAATCAAATATACCTTCAGAAATATCTAACTTAGTAAATAATTCTTTTAGTTTAGATTTTTTAATTGTTTTCATACAAATCCCTTTTGTTCATATAGTATAAATATGTAAAAACCCAACAATTACGCTGGGTCTTTACTATCTTGTTCTACTTTTTGCCTTAGCTTTCTTCATTTCCTTGTCATGTTGTGACTTTTCTTCCTCTTTAAACTCTATAATCTTCTGAATATAGAAGCTTCTAGCCCATACTGGCATATTGTAAACGTCAGTATGTGAGAATCCACCATTACCATGATAAATCAAGTCAAATATTTGAGAGTGTAAGTGTTTCCTATAATCAGACCTCAGGCCAAAAAAACCCGATACCCATAGGTAACGACATATCTCTCCCTTCTCCAGTCTCTTCCGATACGAATTCATATGTTAAATCAATATCTGGAACTACTTTTGAAATATGTGCTCGGAGTGACTTTGAATCTACTGCAAATAATTCGTTATCCACGAAATTGTTTATTACTTTTTGTTCTACTTCACCATCTACTGAAAGTATCATGTTTTTCAATCGAGTTGTTAATTGTCGTGATGTGACATCCTTTAACTTACGATTTGCTTTCTTAATCTCTTCGGTTTGGTGTTTTACTTTTCGTTCTTTGGACTCTGTCATTGCTTGGAACGTAATTTTTCGTTCTGACCTTGGTAACGTGTATTCAAATTCATTTTTATGTAATTCTATTTGGTTAGAACCATCATAATCATTATTTTCAAATTGTGTTAAATCAATTGTTTCCTTTTGTTTGTTATCACTATAAGGGTCATCGATTTCTACTACATAATCTTTACCATATCCTAAGATTCTAGCTGCAATCATAATAGCGTTCTTGTCACCTGTAACTAAATCTACATATTTAATCACGTCACCTTTACCATTACCAATTATTAATGACTGAAATAGTCTATCTAAGACTGTACCATCTTTAATGTATGATTGTGTGGTTAGGATATCTTCCTCTTTTGCTGTCATATACTTCATCTCGATTTGTCCCGAAGACAACGGATTGTCTTCAGAGTAAATTAATCCTTTAGATGGTAAGTCTATAATTTCAGTAGGGAATTTGTAATCACTAAGTTGTTTAACTTCGTGTTCTTTTTTTAACTTCTCTATCAGGTCTTTTTCATTACCTTGATATTCGTCTTGTAACTCATTACTCATAACGTATGTTCTTTTTATTTAGATTTATATAAAATTAGGCAAAATATGCCTTTTTAACCTTTCATATAGTAATATATATGTGATTCGCAATTAATTAATACAAAAAAACCCCCAATTTCTTGGAGGTTTTTATCAATTTGTATTTTATTCAATTAGAATTGAAGTATTGCGTAATCGTATGTAAGTGTTAATTCAACCGTTGCAAGGTCTTCACCAGCATAGTCCATATCTGAAAAGTTAGCTGATTGTATATAAGCTCCCTTTAACGTCCACTCTTCTACTTTATCACCAACAGGACCCAAACTATTGAATGTGATATCTTTTTTGTAGAAATCAGAGTAACCATCTCTACCTGTTACAGATTCGTGATGTAATCTTACCCATTCCATTGTTGCTTGTGCAGCAGATGGTACTACTGGGTCATATAAAGTGATTGCGAGGTCTTGCCATTCAGAACGACCTTTCACATATCTTCTAACATTGATGTGGTCGATGGTAACTTTACCATTTTGAATTTCTGGCCTAGCAGCTGTTTTCACTAAGTACGCAGGTATTCCCTCGATATACATAATGAACCTGTTTGACATTTTAGGTTCAAAATTCGTGAACATAATTTCTGTTGGGTCTAATAATTGTGCCATTTAATTCTCCTATTGTTTCTTCTTACTAATAAATAGTCTTGTTTTAAATTTTATCCTTCAGGAAAAGCTGCGCCGGTCGGAAGTACATTGAAATCAAGTACTATGAATTCAGCAGTTTTAGCTGGTTGAATAAAAATTTCACCTTTTAGTATATTTCTATCGATAACGTCTGGTGTATTGTTAGTTTCATCCATGATTACTCTAAATGCGTACAAACCTTGTCTTTGTTGTACTGATTCTAAGTATGGGTTAACTATTGCCAAGAATCTGTTTCTTGTAGCAGCCGTATTATTTTCGAATATTAAATATCTTGAAGATGAAGCGATAAATTTCTTTAAAGCGATTAATAATCTTCTTACATTGATTCTGTCAAGTGCTGATGGTTTAGCTTGAAGTGTCTTCTGACCAAATACAGTAGCACCTTGTCCAGGGAATGTAGCGATTGGGTTAATTCTGTTTTCGTAAAGAGTATCTCTTTCTGTGTGAGTTAATCTTGTTTTAACTTCTATTACGTTTGGTAATCCACCTCTGTTTAAACCTGCAGGTGCGAACCATGGTTCAGCAACTGAATCGTTAAATGCAATTACACCTGGTATTACAACACTTGGCGGTACCCAGATTGGTTTGTTCTTATCAGTATCAAGGATTTTTACCCATGGGTGATAAGTACCAACGTAGTTAGAATCGAAAGCCGTTAATGAGTTAACAACAGTAGCAATAGAATCTTGATATGCACCAGCGTCCATAACGTAGAATGCGTCTTGTCTATCTTCACACATATCTTTAGCAAATGTACTTACTGATGAGTGATATCTGTTGATAACACCTGGTGTTACTAACATATTCATATCGTATTCATCAGGATTAGATACAGCTGCGATAGCTTTTCTATAAGCAATTGTTCCATCAGCCGTAGCAGATGATAAGTCTAAACCTTGTGAGTTTCCAGCGACAATATCAGCCCCTTTGTAAACTAATCGGTTTGGAGCGAATCCATCAAATCCACCTTGGAATGGTATCATAAATTTCTTAGCGTCAATAATTGAGTTTAAAGATATAGCAGTTTCTGACCCTACAATACCAGTTACACAATTAGACAACATAAAATCAACACCTACTGATTCAAGAGAAGAATCTGGAATTGGATTTAAGAAGTTTAAATTATCTGTGTTTGTGAAATCAAATGAGTATCCTAAGAATGCTCTCTTGTTATATTCACCACCAATAGATTGTGATACTTCGTATGTTGGGTGTGGTAAATCATACCCACTATGTACTGGAGACCTTAGAGCTTTAAATCCGAAAGGTACTAATGTTGAATCAAGTGCTTGATTATCTACATCAGAATCAACTTCTACTCTAATATGAACTGAAGCGTTAGCGTAGTCACCATTTGAAGTAACTTTACCATTTGCATCAACAGTTATGTATTTGTCACCAATTACTCTCTTAATATAATTAGGAGAATTAGGGTCTAAGTTAACACCACTAAATTCTTCAACTATATTAGGTCTAACATCAGAATCTTGTACAGTTGCCCCAAAAACAGAATTAGGTATTTTACCCGTATCTACTCTTCTGATTATTACAGAGAATGTTCCGTATTCAGAACCTGGTACTTCAGATGCTTGTTTGATATCTCTAATACCTACTTTAAATTCGTAGTTAGTTGGATTACCATGAGATAGTGTATGGAATTTTATTAATTTTTTAGTAACACCACTAACGTTTTGAGACGTAATCCAAGGAGTTGAAGCCTCTGAATATGCTTTGGTGTAGTCAGTTGTAAAGTTTGATGCTTTAACTACTTCTATAACTTCGTCTTTAGCAAAAGATGCTGATTGGAAAGTAGAAAAGTTCAAGTATGTGTATAGGTATTCCGATGATTTAGGAGCGTATCCAAGAACTTTAGTAAAGTAATTTGTACTTGTTGGGTTTAAAGATGCTGTAGCAATTACAGTATATGCAGATGCTGATAATACAGGAACCGGTCCTGATGCACTTAGTGCAAGTTTAAAATCAGATGCTGATACATCAGTTAAAGAACCACTCAAGTTAGCTACAAAAGATAAATCTGTTGAACCAGTGTTGTGTGATGTTAATGTAGTTGTCGGATGGAATACAGCCGCAACTTGTCTTCCAGCTGAGCTGGATATTTCTAATACAAGTGGTTCAACTACATATCCACTCTGTCCTAATACTCTTACGATAGTTGCATTTCCTGCATCTTCTAAGTATGCTTGCGCAGTATAAGGAAGATATGAATCTTCAGTTAAGCCTCCAAACGTTTGTTGGAATTCTTGAAATGACTCTACTTTCGTTGGTACGAATGCAGGGCCTTTTATGGTTTGTCCTATAAGAGCAGCACCTATTTCACCAATACCTACTGGTAAAAATGATAAATCTTTCTCTCTTGTGAATACACCTGGACTAACAATTCTTTCAGCCATTATTTTCTCCTAATAATTAATCTTTGGGTTTACCTTTATATAAATACCTTAAAAAATTTGAAAACGAATATTTATTTACTTGGAGTAAAGGTATTTTTTTCAATATTGTAAGTTCCCTCACCATATTTTTCCCTTAAACCTTTTCCTAATTCTGTTTCTTCAGTTCTTAAGTTATCATAATTGCCTAACAAAGTTTTCTTTTCGTCCTTTAATTGTCCGAATGTTTGTTCTAGCCTTTGTATATCAATTTCGATTTCCCCTAACCTACTTGTAACAGTCAAAACTTTTGCTTGAATGTCATAAATACGTTTTTGTTCTTCGTTTGTAAATTCTTTTACTATTTTCTCTTCCATAACATCTTTTGTTTGTTTGTGTATATAAATATGTAAATATTATTCATTACCACGTTTTTTAGCATTTGAATTACCTGAAAGTGATGGTACTTCTCCAAAAGATACTTTACCAATTGAAATATGTCGTTTAGTATTGTTGGAAACAGCAGCATATTCTGGTACTATGTAAGCTTTAACAGTTAAACTTATATTTGCTCTTGTAATTCGGTCTTGACCCATTTCTGATATTGTTTCAAATCCATATGATTCACCCTTCACAACAAATTTATATCTCTCACCAAATGAACGTCCTTGGAAATAAACTATTTGCTCTACTACCTTATTAACTTGCTCCATATAATCAGTCCAAACAACTACTTCATATTCTAAATTAACATAATCAGGTCTTTCTACTGATAAAAACTCTTTTTTAGGTGTCTCATCTGTTAATATTGAAAATGCATCATATCGATTAACATTAGTATATGTTCGTTCAAACATCTGATGAGCATCTTCGTTTTGAGCTACTTTTAATTTTGAAAGTTCTGTATTAACTGACAAGTTATTTCTTTTAAACATAATAACAGGTGTTTGTAACATCCCATTGTCATCTCTCATAAACCCATCACGTTGTGCACTTGCCCATTTTTCAGGAGAAGCATACATTACTGGTATTGGTAAAAATCTACCATCATCTTCTACAGTAGGTTTAACATCTTTTTCTAAAAACGTTTTAAATGCAGAATCAATATCATATATACCAACATTAACATTTTTTACTTTGTCTTTATCTCTACGAAGTTGTTTTGCTTTATTAAGTTGTGGGTCAACAGCCGTAGATGATTGTGTTTGTATAATCTGAGGTTTTGAATTATCTGTATTTCTGTATTTAGTTGCCATGTTATAGTCCTATTGGTACTTTGTTATCATTTTGATTTGAATTACCAAATCGTGTATCAACTAATTTAATACTTGTTTGTCTTGAAACGTGTGCATCACATATAATAGATACATTCAACCCTTGGTCATCACCACCATCCCAAGTCTTTGGGTTTTTTCCGGCAAAATATTGATATGAGTATGATGCATCAATTAAATGATATTCATCATTCCATTGGATGATGTCACCAACACTTGGTACTAATTCTCTATCTACTAAACTTTGTCTAAGAAATCTAAACTGTACCTCACGACTATAAGATTGACCATAGTCATCTGATATTTGTGCTGATTGGTTTCTTTCGATTAAACATGGTACTTTTATAGGTTGGTTGTATACTTTATCTTTTCCCTCACCATATAAGTTAGATTTAGTATCGCTTACTGATACCATATAGTAATATATCTCTGTATCGATTATATCATCTATTAGCTCTTTGTTTAGTTTATTAAACAAACTCATATCTCGTTGTCCACCGAACAATGCCATAAATTACCCTATAAAAATTGGTCTTGGTACTCTATTTAAAGTCTCTTCTAAATATTCAGACTCTTCTTTTCTTGCTTCCATTAATGACCTACGAGATGTTGAATCTAACATTTCTTTTAAGTCAGTTAATAGAGTTTCTTTTTCTGCAGAAGCTTCATTTCTTAAATCTGCACCATCAAGTGTTACATCAGCTCCTGGTATTGGAATAGAACTAAATTTAGCTCTAATAGCACCTAACATTTCTTTAGCTAATGCTAATGCGTATCTAGCAATCCATTGTTTACCTGCACTATTGATATTAGTATATGTTAATCTTCCAAATGGTGCGTTTGATAAATCACTCACAACATTAGTATTAGCAATCGGTGATTTTGTTTCACTTTCAAGTGTATATTCAAAATACACTTTAGCACCAGTGTCACCTGCCGTTGGTACAGGAAATAGTTTTACTCTCTGACCATCTATATGAAATCCAAATGAAGATTTACGGATGTAATCGTTAAATTCAATAGCTTGTAATCTTAAGAGGTCATCAAACATTGGTTGCATCATAAATGAGACACCTGGTGAGTAATTACCCCAACCAAAGGTTTGCATCATTTGTTGAGAACCAAGACCAGTACCTACAAATGGGTCAAAGTATCTAATAATTGCAGGTGGTGATGTATGAAATACCTTACGGAGTGTTACCCCATTAGATACTGAACCACTTTCTAAATTTACTTTAGAATCGTCACCTAAATCATAAATTTGTTGACCACCATTCATTTCGAATGAACCTGTATAAACAGTAACCCTACCACCAGAACCAGCTTCTGTACCATAATCTTTAGCTATATTAACTACACCACCTAAATTTGTAGCTATTTCTGTATCTGATAAATCTAAATCTAAAGATGAACCTTGTAGAGATAACATATTCTCTTTTGCTCTGTACTGATTTACTTGTGAAGAATATTCATTAGCTGCTTCTTCAAGACAAGTAAAAAAGTTTATATCTTGTAATTCGACATCTACGATTGGATAACCTAATCGTTTAGCACACCATTCAGCTACTTTTGGAGCATCTGATTGAAACTTAACGTCTGCATCAAAAAACCCAAAAGGAGTTGATGACCCACTTGAAAATGAACCTGACCCAGGCCAAATTGGAATATCTACTGCCATTTAATTCTCCTTGTTATACATATAAATATGGTAGAACTTATCTTTCCCTATTTTTCATAAAAGAAACTGTAATATAACGTGTTCCTTTAGTAGTAGCACGAGCTCCATGCTTATGTGTTATGTTTCCTGGATGTAAGGTAGCATAACCTATTGAGTTCTTAACTAATTTTTGTTGTCTTTTAAAATAAGTACCCCCACCTTCATATTCATCTAAGTCTGATAGTTGTACTAAACAAGTTAAATCAGAAGAATCATGGTGTATTGACAAATGACCTTGTGCGTCAGGTACATATTTGGCTAAGAAGTTTTCACATTGTAAATCATCCCAACCCTCTCCTTCAAGACCATATATATATATTCCCAATTGCATTACATAGTCTTTTAAAACAGCATTGTATATATCATCCATACCTATCTCAGTTAATAACATATCAGTAGTTGGATAAAATTCATGCCGTTTAAATGTCCACTTTTGTGAATGTTCAGCCTCTTCTCGAATCATTTTACAAAAATCTTCAGTAAATAATGGGAATGATAAACAATTATTAAATGGTTCATCTATAATTAAATCCCATTCCTTGGTTCTTAATGAATATGTTAAGAATTTGTTTTCCCACTCTTTTTTGTTATCCCAATATGAATATAGTTCCGGATGTAATTTATCAATATTTTCATTAGTACTTCTTACTTTAAAAGTATGTGCACCAATTGGGATTTTAATTGAAGTATGTATCATATCAATCCACTCATTACTTCGAGTTTCCCAATTTTGTTGTCTTGCAAATTTTTCAGCTACATCTAAGTAGTCATATCCATTCTCTTCGATAAACTCATAAGTTGATAAAAACGTCGCCTCTTGAATAGTTTCAGAAGTGTCAGCTCTAACTATTGCAGCTTTTCCATTTAGTAATGATTTTAAATTACCAGTATCAGTTGAAATTATTTTAGTTCTACCCATCATCATTTCAAGGGCTGTAATACAATAAGTTTCATCATAGTTAGATGGATACATCCAATATTCTGCTGATTTAATCTGTTTATATAAATCTGCTGGTGGTAAATTACCCAACCATTTTACATCTTGATAAAACATTCTATTTTTATAGTCATTATACCATTCCATAGCATATGGTGGTGATGCGACCCATAACGTTAAGTATGGGTTTATTTTTTTTAATGAAGGCCATAGTTTAATTAATACTTCAAGTCCTCTATCTGAGGCTGACGTATAAACTATTTTATTTTTAAAAGTTTCTTGTTCTATTTCATCAAAATCAATGGGGTCAATAGCATTACCTAAAACAAACACTCGTTCTGGATCTAAATTATAGTCCATAATTATATTTTTTCGTTGGTGTTCGGAAACTGCTATGATTTTTGTTAATCGTGGGTCGTTTAGATAATCTTTACCACCATTTGGTAATTCTTCACCATTATACCAAGGATAAAACTCCATGTTATGCATCCAAAAGTATGATTTTTCATATGTGATATTTAAATCTTCTAATAAGGGTAAATAATTGATATAATTACTTGCGATTACAACATCAAAGTAAGTGTTACTCTCCAAATTAGCATATGGTATATACTTTACACCATCTGATTCAGATTCTATTACTTCACCTGAAATAGTAACATCATGACCCATAGATTGGAACTTTTCAGCTAATTTTATACTACAATATTCTGACCCACCTATTCCATTGTTTAACCAATAATCTTTATTTATGGGTTCTTTATGATACCCTGTACAAAATAGTATTTTCATATTACTCCACTATATAATTTAAAACTTCTTCTTTATTTCCATGACGTGTTCTATCCATCCATGATTGTAGTTTGTATGAACTATTATCATCATCATTCCAATTCCAATCAAACCCACCTAACTCACTAATACGTTTGTGAATAGAAGTATCGTAATAATCTCGAATTAATCGGGCTCGTCTATTAATATCTACTGAATTATTATCAACTGTTGAATCACCATTGTTGTATTGTACATATAACATTTTTTTAAGATGTATAAATTTAGTTTCTAAAAATGTTTTTACGATTAATTCATAATCATCAGCTACTGATATATTACGATTATGTCCACCTACTTTATGATAAGTATCACGATTCCAAATACGACAATGATTAGGCATTCCAATATTAAATCTAATTGTTTTTGGATTTATATCAGGATAGTGATGGGTTAGCCATGTTTTCCCATCAACCTCTACCCAAGTATGACCAGCATATCCAAATGCAAATCGATTGTCAGTATGTTGATACCAATCATCACCAATATGACCATACACTCTTGGTGAGTCGTCCTTTTCAACCTCAGTTACATCAGTATATATAAACCCAGCGTCTGGATATTGCTTACTAGCATTAAGTACGTCTTCCAAACAAGTAGAAATTAACCAATCATCATGGTCTAATTCAAATAACCACTCACCATTACACATCATAGCTGCTCTGTGTTTGGCTTCTCCTACATTTCCTGATGTAGTTGGTGTAATTCTATGTATATGTACTCTATAATCTTGACTAGCTATATCTTCTAAGTAATTCCAAGTAGTATTATCGTCAATTGGTGAATCATCTACAACTACCCATTCCCAATTTTCATAGGTTTGGTTAACTAAACTCTCATATGTTCTAAATATTCGTTCGTTAGTTTTATATGTTGGTGTAAAGATTGATAGTATGGGAGTATCCACATCTCTGTAAATATTATTTATATTACATGACCAAAATGTAGACTGACATACTACATCATTAGCTAAAATAGTGTCAGATGGGGCAGTATCATATGATATTATCTTACTTGATACCATAGTGTGGTGGTCAAGTTTTAAAATATCAGTTTGATGAGTATAATCACCAATAGTCATAACTATATCGGGGTTATGTTCTGCTAAATGTTTTTTAAATCCATCTGAAGACTCGTATGAATATAAAATTACACTTTCGTGTAAGTCTTCTTGGAAATAAATGTCAGATTTAAGTGATATTTTTCCAAATCTATCCCATCCGTATATTAACGCTGTAGGTAATTTTGTTTTCATACATTATTATCTATAAGGTTCACCACCTACCCATAATACAAAGGATTTTCTTGTTCCTTTAGTTACTGGTGTTACTCTATGTAAATAAAAAGATGGAAATATCACAGCAGCTCCTTGAACTCGTGGTGCTGTTAATTGTCTACCTATATTAAATTGTAAATCACCATTATCATATTCAGAAGGGTCTGATAATTGTACTGTTACTGAGATTTTACGTTGATTTTGAATTTCTGTTCCACAATCCATGTGCCAATTGTAGCCACCTTCTTGAGTTCCGTAATATTCTGTATATTGGATTTGCTCATTCATGGTAGATAGGTCAAACTTCCACATTTCATTATTAGCTTGAATAATCATATCATGGAGTTTAGAATAAACCCATCTCCATTGTTTATTTTGTGGACACCATTTTATTCGTGATTTTCTATATTCGGATACTTTAGACTCGTCACCTTCACCAGTTACAGCATCTTGAAATGGTAATTCTTTAGTCATTGACTCTATAATTGTAAGTTCTTCTGGTGTTTTATCAATAACAACTTCTTCTTCAATTATCGGTTCTTTAATCTTTTCAGGTTCAACTAATAACTTTTTCTTAACAACCTTCTTTTTCTTTTTAGGTGCAGAAAGTGTATCAAATAACTTTTCAACTTCAGCAATCTTAACTTCTTCTTTTTTTATCTTATGTTTAACTGTCTCTTATACACATCTGACGCTGCCGACGAATAGAGAG
>ENA-OSIY01000559-OSIY01000559.1-marine-metagenome-genome-assembly--contig:-NODE-559-length-20681-cov-20.449233_pt1 | contig 20681 bp, 18 predicted proteins | sample MGYA00237884_ERZ534233 | MGnify/ENA primary metagenome ERZ534233 (study PRJEB26412, sample SAMN06343840) | marine metagenome | isolation source: estuarine water | place: USA: Columbia River Estuary... | reverse complement strand
AGACTTTACCTGTCCCAAGATATTCGCGCAGCAGAGCGCCAATGGGCTAAAGACAACCATGCCAGCACCTATGCGCTCATGGATGCGGCAGCACAATCTTTATTACAAGTGTGTTTAGACAGTTGGCCGGGTATTCGGCACGTCACGGTTCTATGCGGCGGCGGTAACAACGGTGGGGATGGCGTTGCGTTGGCTGTTAAGCTAAGCCAACTGGGCATCTCGGTCAGCCTGTATCTGGTGGCGGCTTTTAAGCCGGGTTCAGATGCTGAACAAGCCTTTCAATTGGTGCAGGGTAGCGATGTTGATGTTTTTCACATCGTTGACGGTGATCCACTTGAGCTGCAATCCACGCAATTAATTGTCGACGCACTGTTAGGTAGTGGCACCATAGGACCACCGCGGTCAATCTACGCGCAGTGTATTCAATACTTGAATGCAGCACAGGTACCCATTTTGTCAGTCGACGTTCCCAGTGGCCTGAATATGGATACAGGAGCAATATCAGGGATTGAATCCGTTGTGGAAGCCACGATTACCCTGACATTTGGCAGCCTAAAGCCAGGACTGGTCACGGGAATAGCAAAACAGCTGGTGGGCCGATTGGTGTTGGCGCCCATTGGCCTAGAACACCAACTAAGTACCCTGAACGCTATTGGCACCCAAGTGACGGGATCGATACTCACCCTGAGCAAGCGATCTGCAGCGGCCCATAAAGGTACCATGGGTTCTGTGGCCCTATTTGGTGGTGACGTCACTATGCCCGGTGCGCTGGTCTTGGCCTCTAATGCCTGTGCGCGGATGGGGGTGGGCTACGTGTTTTGTTGTACTCACTCATCCAATCGGACGGTATTGGTCAATGCCAACCCGAGTTTATTGGTGTCAGACATTGACGCGATTGACATGCCTTTATTCCTCTCACAAAAAACTGCCCTGGTACTCGGTCCAGGCCTCGGCCGCACGCCAATGGCCTATGACGCCGTCAGTCGGGTGTTGGCTGCCGCTATTGACGCCAGTTTGCCGGTGGTCGTGGATGCCGATGGTCTGAATATTTTGTCAGAACAGCCAACACAGTATGCGAATTGGATCTTAACCCCACACGCTAAAGAAGCGGCCCGCTTGTTAGGTTGGCAGGATGTTGCAGCTGTTGAAAAAGATCGATTGGCGGCTGCCCGTGCCATTCAGGAAAAATATGGCGGTATCTGCGTATTGAAGGGACCAGGTACTGTGGTGTACGACGGAGAACAGACTTACATTAACGCCTCTGGATCAGCTGGTATGGCTAGGGCAGGGATGGGTGATGTACTTGCAGGCATGATCGGTGGCTTATTAGCTCGTTTTCCACAGCTTCCGATAGTCGACTTAGTCGTAACCGCCGTATGGATGCACGGTCATGCAGGGCAGTTAGCCGCAGCGGCGGGCCATGAAGAGTCTATGCAAGCTGATGACGTCATTGCAGCAATCCCACAATGTTGGCACGAAGTATTACCGCAGCGCTAAGTGCGTGCTGCATGTTGCCGTTTCTGATTTGGTTAAAGGAGGATGTAAAAAGCCAATCTGACGCCTAATGCAATAAGAATCACGCCTAGCACTTGCTCAATACGGTGCATCCAGCGTTTAAGAAATGCGGTAGCGTAACGGTGACCAAAAGCAGCCGCAACCAAGCAATACCAAGCCAAGTCGATGACACCTGCAGTGGTTGAGTACAGCAGCTTTACGGCTAATGAATTCTGTGGATCCACAAATTGACTGAATAGCGCGATAAAAAATATCGCAATTTTAGGGTTTAAAAAAGAAATCAAAAACCCGGACACGAAGGCTTGCCTGGGTAACCGTTTCGATTCTATACCAGATTCTGCTAATGGTGCCTCGGTACTTCGTAGGGATTGAATTCCTAGCCAAAAAAGGAAGCCGGCGCCTAATAACTGTATCGCCTGAAACACTTGTGGGTGGTTCTGAATAACCAAGCCTAAACCCAGCACACTGACCGTCGCATATATCCATACGCCAAGACCATGTCCAATGCCCGCCACCATGCCGTGCCAACGCGATCCCTCTAGGGTGTTTTTGATGACCACAGCGAGGCTAGGGCCGGGCGACATAGCACCCAGTACGCAGATTGATGCAATCGTCAGCCAGTGGCTAAATAACATGGTATATCCTGAAAAATGACATGAATGTACATTATCATATAGGAAAAATGACTGGTTTGGGAACGAGACTTACGCCGTATATCTGGGCTCTTGTCTTATGTATTGCAGCGCATGTGACGGGCCTTTTTTGACGCTGTGATGCCATGTTACACTTGAACGGATCGATAGTGTGGGGATAAAGAATGGGTTGGTTTGTCTATTTGGCGCAGTGTGCGGATGATAGTCTTTATACGGGTATCACCACGGATCTAGTGCGTCGTGAAATCGAACATAATGGCGGGACTAAAGGTGCCAAATATACCCGTATTCGCCGGCCTATTCGCTTTGTGTATTCAGAGACGTGGCTCACACGAAGTGAAGCCTCGCAACGTGAGTACGCCATCAAAAAACTCACCAGAAAAGAAAAAAAACAGTTATATTGCACAGAGTCTTTTGATTGAAGCCGCTCAACATGACACAGAAATAGCCTATAGCAACTTTTAGATAGGCTGACACAAGGAAACCATTGCATGCATGTCTTATTTATTAAGTTTAGAGATGCTTATGAACGATTCGTTTTAGACAATGCAGTTTGGGCATTTACGATTACGTTGAGTCTGTGCGGTCTCATGGCAATCAGTGCGACAGATTTTGAGTTAGACGCTTCTGCAGATTCTTTGGTCATCGAGGGGGATCCTGATTACCGCGCCTATCGCGAGGTCAGTGAACGTTTTGGGGCCAGTAACTTTCTGATATTGACCTTTACACCTGAAAAGCCACTGTTTGATCCAGAGTCTTTGAGGCACTTGATTGAAGTAAGGGATCAGATTCGTGCGATTGAACGGGTGTCCAATGTGGTAACCGTCATGGACGTGCCACTGCTTTCTAATCCGCCGGTACCCCTCACCCAGTTAGTCAATAATATCAAGTCTCTGGAAACACCTGGTGTCGATATCGCAATGGCCCGAGATGAATTAGCGACATCTCCGCTATACGTCAATATGTTGTTGAATCTAGAACACAACACCACTGCGCTACAAATTAACTTTCCGCCTGATGCCTTGTCAGCAACCTTGCAAAAGACCCGTCAAGCGATATTGAATGCGCGAAAGTCCGATGATTTGTCAGACGCAGATATTGAAAAGCTAGACAGCATCAACCAATTAATTCGCACACGTAACCGTGAAGTCACCCAAGAATTTAGCGCTGACATTGCTGCTATTCGCACCATCATGGAAGTACATAAGGCAGAGGCCACCATGCACCTTGGTGGTGTGCCAATGTTGGCAGAAGACATCATGAACTTTGTGCGCAAAGACCTGGTGGTGTTTGGCGGGGGTGTTTTTGTATTTCTATTGTTAACCCTGATGCTGATTTTCAAGCAGATAAAATGGATTGTATTACCCTTAGTCACCTGTGCAGTGGTAGTGGTCTTTATGATGGGGATGCTCGGCAAATTGCACTGGCAGGTTACAGTGATCTCGTCCAATTTTATCTCCTTATTATTAATTCTCACCCTGTCTATGACCATTCACCTCATGGTGCGGTATCGTGAATTATTAGGCCGCCATCCCCATTTGCCGCATATTGAATTGGTGCGTAATACGCTAAGGAATATTTTTATTCCCTGCTTCTATATGGCATTAACCACAGGTGTCGCCTTCATATCGCTTATTGTCAGCGGTATTCGACCGGTCATCAATTTTGGGCTGATGATGACCTCTGGAATCTTGGTGGCATTTCTCATCGTGTTCACCTTGTTCCCCGCGATGATGATGTTAGCGGGCCGCGATAAAAAACCCGCTCCCGAAACCGCAGCGTTGGGTCTAACCGGTTTTTTTGTCAATCTGACCCTCAAGCATGGGTCGAAGATCATTATTGGCAGTGTGGTTATTGCGTCGCTAACAGTGTTGGGTATTTCGAAGTTGGTGGTTGAAAACGCCTTCATTGACTACTTTTCCAAGGACAGTGAAATCTATCAGGGTATGGCTGTGATTGATCAAAGGTTAGGCGGTACGACACCGCTTGAGATATTGATCGATTTTCCAGGCAGTGGCATCGCCGATGCCGTTGTTGCGCGAGAAAAGAAGGCGCTCGAACAGAGCAGTGATTCTGAAGAGGATATGTTTGTCGATGAAGATTTCTTTGGAGGCATGGAGGACGTCGGTGCGTTTGAAGATGATTTGCTCACCACGGATGACCCCGGCAAGTATTGGTTCACGCCAGACAAGATTGCATTGATCAAAAAGGCTCACCATTATTTGGAATCGAAAACGGGTATTGGCAAGGTCGTGTCCATTGCGACCATGGTTGAACTTGCAGAGGGTTTCAACGATGGTGAACCGCTTACAGATGTGCAGCTCGCATTGCTATATAGCGTGATACCAGAAGAGTTCAAGCAGTTGGTAATCTATCCCTATGTCGATCTACAAACGGGGCAGGCGCGATTGAACGCCCGTGTGTTAGATTCCTTGCCCGGGTTAAATCGTAACCAACTGTTGACTGAGATTCAGATTGAATTGGCTGGAGAGCTGGAACTAAGCAGCGACCGGTATCATCTGGCCGGCATGATGGTGTTGTATAACAACATGCTACAGAGTCTCTATAAGAGCCAAATCTCAACCCTAGGTGCCGTATTTGTCGGCATCATGTTGATGTTTGTCGTGTTGTTTCGTTCGATAAAATTGTCGCTGATTGCGATAACGCCAAATGTGTTGGCTGCTGGGTTGGTGCTGGGTGTGATGGGCCTGACCGGCATTCCATTAGACATGATGACCATTACCATCGCCTCAATCACCATTGGTATCGCCGTAGACAATACCATTCATTACATTGTGCGATTTCGGCAGGAATTTGAACGAGACCATGACTATTTGGCCACCCTAAAAAGGTCACATAACACCATTGGCAAAGCGATGTTTTATACGTCGTTGACCATCATTATTGGCTTCTCGATTTTGGTGTTGTCGAGTTTCAAACCCACCATGTATTTTGGTGCCTTGACCTCGTTAGCGATGTTTGTGGCATTGATTGGTTCACTGACCCTGTTGCCCCAGCTGATTGTGCTCTTTAAACCCTTGGGAAAAGGCAAGACGGCAAAGCATCGGCGACCATCGCAACACACCTTGCCGGGAATCTGATTAAAAAAGGGCGCATGAAGCGCCCTTTTTTTTAGTTAAGTTGATCTGCCTGAATGGCGGTCAGGGCAATGGTGTAGAGTATATCCTCGACCAGAGCCCCTCGGCTCAAATCATTCACAGGCTTTCTAAGGCCCTGCAGCATTGGCCCAATACTCACCACGTTTGCGCTTCGTTGCACCGCTTTGTAAGTGGTATTGCCCGTATTCAGGTCTGGGAATATAAAGACGGTGGCTTTACCGGCAACGTTGCTGTCAGGGGCCTTTTGGGCTGCAACACTGGCGATGGCTGCCGCGTCATATTGCAAAGGTCCGTCGACCTCTAGGTCTGGCCGTTTTGCCCTTGCAATTTGGGTAGCCAAACGCACCTTTTCAACGTCACTGCCTGTTCCCGATTTTCCTGTCGAGTAGCTGATCATCGCAATGCGGGGCTCAATACCAAAAGCACGTGCCGAGTCACCCGATTGAATTGCGATGTCTGCCAATTCAGACGCTGTAGGATCAGGGTTCACGGCACAGTCGCCATAAACCAACACTTGTTCAGGCAACAGCATAAAGAACACCGACGACACTAAGGCAGCGTCTGCGCGGGTCTTAATGAGCTGTAACGCAGGGCGAATGGTATTGGCTGTGGTGTGAATGGCACCTGATACCAATCCATCTACCTCATCCATAGCCAACATCATCGTGCCGAGCACGACAGGGTCTTCTAGCTGTGCAATTGCCATGGGTGCAGTGAGGGCTTTGTGCTGTCGTAGTTGAACCATCGGTGCCACATAGCGTTCACGAATCTCATCGGGATCCAATAGCGTGATGCCGAGAGGCAGTTGGATAGCCAAAGATTCTGCAATTCGCTTAATTTCATCTGGTTTTCCCAGCAGGACACAATTGGCGATGCCACGTTCGTGACACAATACCGCTGCTTGAATCGTTCGCGGCTCTGTTCCTTCCGGTAATACAATGCGTTTTTTGGCTGCACGTGCGCGTTGAACAAGGGAATGGCGGAAAGCTGGAGGTGACAAGCGACGCTCGAACGGCAACAGCGAATGTTGGATGATCCAAGCGGTATCAATGGCGTGTGCAATAGACTCCATCACGCTATCCATTCGCGCATGGTCATCAGCGGGCACTTCATTGCTCATTTCACTTAAAATGCGAGCAGTCACAAAGGTGTTGGTACCTGTCATCAAAATAGGCAAACCGGTTTTAATGGCAGGCTGACATAGCTCGAAGACCCTGCTATCAGGTTCTAGGTTGCCAGTGAAGATAATGCCCGCTAGGGGTACGCCATTCATTACGGCCATGCAGGCTGCAAGAAAAATGTCCTCTCGGTCGCCAGGAACAACCACGAGGGTGCCAGGCTTTAGGGTATGGAGCATATTGGGTACGGTTCGCGCTGCCAGAGTGATGGCATGAACGCGACGGTCCTTTATCGTGCCTTCGTGAATAACACGGGTGTCTAAATATCGGGCAATGTCACTGGTGCGGGGTGCAATAAGATTGCGATCCCAATGGATGATACCCAAGCAGCGGAAAGTCGTGGTATCAAATACCGGTAACTTTCTTCGAATGTCTTCAAAGCTCATGGCTGTGGTGGTAGGCGAGTTTTCGCCTTCCAGAGACAACACCTGTTGCATGGTTTCAGGTGGCGCACCCACTTTATTAAGAATGCAGCCCAATACTTTTGAACTGTTCACACCGCCGAACAAACTCGCGGTCATGCGAATCTTGTCATTAAGCTGTGCATTGGAATAAGCGTTTTTGGCTGCCACTAGGATCACACTGCTATCCAGGGTCTTTGCTAACAACACATTGAGCTTGGCAATATAGTTTTCATTGGCGACTGGCACTAAGCCTTCAACGATGACCACGTCTGCATCTTTGGCCGATTCTTGATATAGGCTAATGACGTCTTCCATCAGCTGATCATCTTGCCCCAAGGCTAACCGGTGTTGGGCCACCGCCAAATCGATCGGATGAGCGGAATGTAGGCCGACGATTTCACGTACCATGTGGGTGGATCTCTCGGGACCGTTGTCACCGCTGCCCGTCTGAGAAATGGGTTTGAAGAAGGCTACTTTGACCCCTAGGTGCTCCATGGCACGTACCATACCCAAACACACGGAGGTCAATCCTGTCCCAGAACCCGTTGGTGCGATAAAAAAGCTGTGTTGCACGTTGTACTCCTACCCAGTGCTTAGATCAGACCAAGACAGTCTGACGCAATCATCCACTCTTCATTCGTTGGAATGACAAGTATTGGCTTTGAACCCGATGCGGCAATATTGCCATCGTGCAAAACCCCGTTATTCTCATTGGCGTCTGGCAGCAATTGAAATCCCAAAAGCCCCAGTTGTGCGACGACTTTTTCACGAACAATTCGTGCATTTTCGCCGATGCCACCGGTAAAAATGAGTGCATCTATCGAGGTGAGTGACATTGCCAAACCGCCAATGGCACGTGCAAGCCTAAAACAAAATACCTCGATGGCCAATGCAGCTTGCGCGTTTCCAGCATCTGCTTCATTCGCCAACGTGCGCATGTCGTTGCTCATTTCGGACAAGCCCAACAAACCAGATTGCTTATTCAATAAGTTGGTCACCGCATCGAGTGATAATCCTAACTTGTCGCCAATAAACTGGTGTAGACCTGGGTCAATATCGCCGCTTCTGGTGCCCATAACAAGGCCTTCTAGTGGTGTCATTCCCATAGTGGTATCAACGCTTTCACCGTTTTTGACCGCTACAGCGCTGCAACCGTTACCCAGGTGGGCGCTGATGACAGACAGTTCTGAAACCGGCTTGTTGAGACACAACGCTGCTTGTTGCACGACGTACAGGTGGCTAGTGCCATGAAACCCGTAACGGCGTACTGCAAAATCGCGATACAAAGAAAAAGGCAGTCCGTAAAGATAGGCCTTAGGCGGTAACGTTTGGTGGAATGCTGTATCAAATACTGCGACTTGCGGCACGTCCGGTACCAAAGCCCGCAGGGTGGTGATGCCCAACAAATTGGCTGGGTTATGTAATGGCGCAAGTGGCACACAAGCAGAGATGCCGGCGATGACAGCGTCGTCGATGAGTTGTGACCCGGTGAATTGCTCACCACCATGGACAACGCGATGGCCGATTGCAGACAGTGAATCTAGCGGTAAATCATGCTGGTTAAGAAACGCGATGAGCGCTTGTAATGCACCCTCGTGATCGGCAAGGGGGATGGCTTGCTCGGACTTAATGCCCTGTAGGGAAAAGCGAATGACGGCATCTTGGGCGCCAAGTCGTTCAGCCAATCCTGACAAAAATGCTTGGTCAGATTGTTGGGTAAAGGCTGAGAATTTGATGGTAGAACTGCCACTGTTAATGACAAGTACGGCTTGTTTCATGTGACGGAAGACCCTTGCAAGGCAATATGGAATAGTAAGCCCGCTGTCTGCGAGCTGAGAAACTGTATTGCATTATACACCGCACACCCAACAATAAACGCGAAGCGGTAATTGCCAAGCCAATTGAATCGTACAGACTCAGCAACAGGCTATATGGCTTATTCTGGAATGGCGTAATCCGTCACTGGGATCCAGTCGTTGAGGCCTGGCATTCTTTCCCACACACTGCCGATGGCAGAGTGTGCCAACAATTCTTTAATACTTTCATCAATGCGGACCATACAATCAAGCGGTGCAACCAAGGCTGCTTCTTCAGTCTGTAGAAACTCGTCTGTTTCTAAGCCAGAGTAAAATCGAAATCCCGTGTCGTTCTTGTGCTGAGGTTGCTCTCGATAAAAAAAGCGAATAGGCAAGGGACGCTCGTTTAGAATCATGCTAGACGCTAGGCACAGGTGGCCGTTTTCGAAATGTGATGAAATCACCTGACTTCCCATAAAAACCTCAGATTGCTGTCAAAAAAAAGGGCGCGAATTCTATTCAATCACATTGCCTATTGCCAGTTACATAGAGACATGTGTGCTAAAAAGTTCAGGTTGAATGGTGGCTAATAGTCCATTTTAGAGTACAGGCGGTTTGACGACAGGGTGAAGGGACGCACGGGAATAAATTGGGTTTTGCTGATTAATTAATTGAAAAGGTCAGTTCTAATGAGCTAACCTGTTGATTGCTCAGTTGAAAATGATGGTACGGGCAACACAAACATCACAATCAGGCTAAATGATAAGGAAATGATGTAATGGACGAGCTCATAAGGTTAGAGTTAGATATTGAACAAGCGGAGCAGAACAAGAAGGCATTCGTCAAAGCGCATGCCACTGGGGAGGGAGACAGTGTCATCCGTGCTAAGTTATATCTGAACGTTGAGCGTGCGAGAAAGGCGCTACGAGTCTATAAGATGGCCCATTCACACCTATGAACTATTTGGTTAAAAATCCATAGCGCCTGATCTAGGGTACGCTATGGATACGCCAACGTTTGACAGTCCCTACGACGATTTGGCTTTTTTCTGCAATACCAAAACCGCTTCTAAAATAAATGCCCTAACACAGATTCCGGTCCCTAAACTGGCTAGTGAATATTGTAATATTGTTACATAGGGCAATTTCGGATCAAATATAAACAAATAGAGACTGCCGGTTAGGCAAATACTGATAGTGAATAGCTTTTGCCAAAAAGCCAAATCGGGCGCCTTGTGTGCATACGATGTCACAACCGATCCAAGGAACCATCCCAATCCTGCACCCGCCATCACGTCCATGGGCCAATGCACACCGACAGCGATTCGTGAAAAACCCAATAGCAATGCACCAACCAAGCAGGCAGCCACCCACATCTTGCTGTCGCGTGCGCTGGCAATCAAAGCCGCCACATAAAATGCACTGGTGGTATGGCCAGACGGAAACGACCCGGCTTTTAATGCTGCGCCAATGTTCAAGAAAAGTTCAGGATCCAATACGGCAGGCGGGCGTGCAACACCAAAACCGTGCTTTGACAAATTCACAACCGTACTGGTAATGATGGCGCCCCAAATTGCCCAAAATACCATTTTGGCATGATTTCTCAGTAGTACAGACATTAACGCGATACCGGCAGCGCCGTCTGCTAAAAAGGTAAGGTTCGCCCACACACCAGGTGGCAGAGTTTGGGAAAGATGATTCAATGACAGGAACAAGGATTGGTTACTGCCGGTTACCAATATGAGCGCTACAACGAAGAAAAAGACCCCGGTAGGAGCAATTTTGCGAGCAAACGGGATGTTTTGAATCATCAGTGAAACCTCTTCATGTTATTTAGTGCCAGTGCCCGAAAAAATAAAGGCCGATATATCAAGTGTCATCAATCATCATGTATTTGGGTTGTTGCATGAACAAAACTGGAACAGCAACGATTAAAATGTCATGAGCTACAATCATCTATCTCTGGTTTTCCAATGAGGATGCAGAATATTACCTATGACCGTTTCTGTGAATCAATCTCTGCAATCATTTCATCTTCTAACGGCTTAAACACAAATATACGCGCCGCCATAAAGTTGAATCCCATGCCTAGAGCAACGCCTACAATAAAAGCCATGAATTTGTGTTCAACAAAGAACGGGACGAAATCAGTTAGAAGCCTATAGCTACCGACATTAACTGCGAATCCGAAAAGTGATGTGACACTAAATGACAACCACTGTTTCAATTTTTTCTTTCGATCTGAATTTGTGAAAGTTACAACACGATTAAAATACCAGTTCCATGTAACCGCTGGCCAAAATGAAAGAGCTCGTGCATTGAGGTGGCCTAAGCCAAAAAGGAACTGCAGTGAAAAATAGACAATGGTGTCTACAATAAAACCAGTGCTACCGACTATGCCAAATTGGATGAATTCAGCAAGTGTTGTGTATTTATATTGATAGAGGCGTCGTAAATGTTTTAAGTACCTAATCTGTTCTTTAAAATCCAGCTTGCTCTCACCATGTTGGCGATCAACGAAGTGTATAGGCACTTCTGAAGGTTGCGAGAATTCACCCTTTACCAGTATCTCTAGGCCAATTTTATAACCAACAGGTGATAATTTGTGTATTGGCGGCATGTTTTCGCGTTCAAATGCGAAAAAACCTGACATTGGATCCTTTACATGACATAAGGGCATTGCGAGCCAAGTGGCCAATTTAGAATTTAATAGTCTGAATAATCCCCAATTTTCATCGAATGACCCACCGTCGACATAGCGCGATCCGATCACAAAATCTGCGTTGCCCGATTGCAGTAGTGCAATGATGTCTAATATCGCAGATGCAGGGTGTGACAGATCTGCGTCCATAACGACAACATATTTTCCTCTTGCGTTTACAATGCCCTCAATGACAGCTGTCGACAGTCCCCTGACGCCTGTCCGGACAATGATAGACACGGGCATGTTGTCTTGAAGTGCTTCAACTGCTGCAGCTGAGCCATCCTGTGAATCGTCGTCAACAAATATGATTTCAAAATGCACATTACTGAGGCAGTCTCGGATCGCTTGTGCTATCAGGGGAATATTAAGGCATTCCTTGTAAGTCGGAATGACAACACTAATAAGAGGGCTGGCGGTCATAATACGGTTCCTTTAAATACCTATGCACCCATGAATGCAGAATTTTTAGCACGAAGTCTTTCTTGAATACTGTGTAAGTGACGGTACTGGGTTAAATAAGCACGTCACTTCAAATTTTATAATCTGTACAGATGAAGCTGGTAAAGGTATTCACCAATGTCGGCCCATCCCTAAACTCTAAATAATTAGCCTTGGTACAATTGTTAAATTGAGACACATACTGTGTCTTGCCGTTCAATTCACTTGCAGACAAGATCAGCACGGCTGATTCACCCTTTGATAAAGTGCCGAACCATAAGTCAAACTGGTCATATCGATCGTCTAAAACGACCACTTTATTGGGTCTAGCATACCAGCTAACGCGACTCGCATTTGACCAGTTTGGAATTGCAATTGTATCAATACCTGTTTTGTCAGCCAAATTTCGGGCTTCTTCGGCCGCTTCTGACCAGCCGATAAAGTCTTTGAGTGGGTGGCTGAAGTCTTTAAACCCAGGATTCCAGCCAACCAGAATGCTGTGTACAGCAATCCATATGCCTAGTGTCATGGCACCAGCGATTCCAGAGTACCATTTGAATTTGATTCCAGACCAACGAAGGTGAGCTTCTTTTGCTATCAGCGGTAATAAAAAAACGATGCCCAGTAAAGTCCAGTGGGGTAGCGTTCTTCCTTTGAGTGCCGCAAGGGAAAATAATGCCAAAATGGGTACTGAAAACCACAGCAGGATCCTATCTTCTTGAGTTCGTCTGGAGATTGGCGAAATAAAAACCAGCCAAAGAAGACCATAAATGAACGGACCATAGGCAATCAGTTGCCCTAATTGCATGCGTAACACATTCATCCAATCTGTTTTTTCGTTGCCCGTTCCATGATTGATTTGATAGGAAAACGACACCCAGTCATGGGACCAATTCCAGTAAAGGATGGGCGTGATCATGAATGCAGCCACCATACCAGTGAGCCACATCTTTGGCATAAATAAGCGCCTCAATGAGCCTTCAAAATAAAATATCCCGATTACAGACACTGCTAGGGTGACAGCTGTATATTTACTTAATCCAGCTAGTCCTAAGCATATACCAAGCCCTATATAGTCTCGAAATTTGTCCGCAATCAGAGCGCGGCGTGTAAAAAAGAGAACGCCAATACCTGACATTAATAATGGGAGTTCTGGCAGCCAAATGATGGTTAGTAGTTTCGCTAGCGGGCTCGTGATAAATATAAAAGCAACGATTATGGCTTGGCGTTCGTTGTACCAATGCTTCGTTATTAGCCAAAGTGTGACATAAATAGTGCCACCCAGTAGCCACGGAAGGATTCGTAATAAGACGTTTGATTCGCCAAATTGTAACGTTATAGACTGCAGCCAACCCACCATTGGTGGATGGTCAAAATAGCTCCAATCTAAATATTTTGCATACAGGGCATAGTGCGCTTCGTCTGCAGTAAGCGGTAATGTAATTGCTAACCATGCATTGGTAAGCAGCAGGCATCCGATAAGTGCAATAAAGTAATAGTTGTAATTTCTGATGGTCATGCTGTGATGATACCCGTTAAGACGTGTTCGAGACTATGAATGCATTAGGCCCATCCAAAATTGATTCGGATTTGCCTCAGTCGTAAAAAATAAAGGCCGATAATATCAGGTATTATCGGCCTATGTTTTAACTTCTTTTCAGAATCTGGCTATCACACAGCTTGAAACACCAGGGTGCAATTGGTGCCGCCAAATCCAAAGCTATTGCTCATGATGCGGTTGAGGGTGACGTTGTCTATGCGTTTGGTGACCACGTTTGCACCGGCAGCGCCTGGATCCAGATTATCGATGTTCGCCGAAGCGGCAATAAAATGGGCCTGTTGCATCAGCAATGAATAAATGGCTTCTTGCACGCCTGCTGCTCCCAGTGAATGACCAGACAAACTCTTGGTCGATCCCATAGGTGGCATGGTGCCGTCAAATGCATCCATCACCGCTTTCAGCTCGGTAATGTCGCCAGCAGGTGTGCTGGTACCATGCGCGTTTATATAGTCGATGCTACCGGTTACAGTTGCCATGGCTTGCTTGATACAGCGGGTAGCGCCTTCACCACTTGGAGCAACCATGTTGTAGCCATCTGAGGTTGCGCCATATCCGACCAACTCTGCGTATATCTTGGCACCACGGGCCTTAGCGTGTTCATATTCTTCAAGTACCAACATGCCACCACCACCAGCAATCACGAATCCATCACGATCTGCATCATAGGCACGAGAGGCCGCTTCTGGACGATCATTGTACTGGGTCGATAAAGCGCCCATGGCATCGAACAATGACGACAGTGTCCAATGCTCTTCTTCGCCGCCACCGGCAAACATGATGTCCTGTTTGCCCATTTGAATCAGCTCGGCAGCATTACCAATACAGTGTGCACTGGTTGCACATGCAGATGAGATTGAATAATTGACGCCACGGATCTTAAACGGTGTTGCCAAGCAGGCAGACACGGTAGAACCCATGGTTTGGGTAACACGATAGGGGCCGACGCGCTTTAGTCCCTTTTCACGCAGGGTATCAGCAGCTTCAGTTTGATTGGCAGAGGATGCGCCACCTGAACCCGCAATAATACCAGTGCGGTCGTTGCTCACCATGTCTTCGGTTAAACCTGCGTCATCAATGGCTTGCTGCATAGAGACATAGGCATAACCCGCTGCATCGCCCATAAAACGCAGAGCTTTGCGGTCGATAAAGTCAGCCAGGTTAATATCGGGACGCCCGCTCAAATGCGAACGCATACCCAATTCCTTGTAGGTTTCATTAAACCGAATACCAGACCGACCCAGTTTCAAACTTTCTGTGACATCAGCTTGGTTGTTGCCTAGGCACGATACAATGCCAAGGCCAGTAACTACGACGCGTCTCATATTAAAAATCCATCTGGTCAGCTTTGAACAAACCTACTTTGAGGTCTTTGGCAGAATATATTTCTTTGCCATCCACCAACATTGTAGCGTCTGCAATTCCCATCACCAATTTGCGGGCAATGATGCGTTTCATTTCAATGATATAGGTGACCTTTTTGGCAGTCGGTAGTACCTGACCGAAAAATTTGATTTCGCCAGCGCCGAGTGCACGGCCGCGTCCTTCATGCCCAAGCCATCCCAAATGAAAACCGACCAATTGCCACATGGCATCTAGTCCCAGACAACCTGGCATAACGGGATCGCCGATAAAATGACAACCAAAAAACCACAGGTCTTCATTGATATCCAATTCTGCAATCATGCGGCCTTTACCAAACGCGCCGCCTTCATTGGTAATCAGTGTGATGCGATCCATCATCAACATGTTATCTACAGGAAGCGTGGCATTGCCTTCACCAAACATGCGGCCATGGCCACATTCGATGAGTTGCTCTTTTGATAAGGCATTTGGACGTTCGTTCATAAGAATTCCTTCACGGTGGACTCGAAAGTCTCGATTTAGGGCAGCGATTGATATGGAATCTTCGCTTTTAAAGTGAGGTAAAAGTACGCTCAAACCATTACTAATGCCAGTTTTGGCGCCACTTTTGATTATATTGGGCTACTAAATCCTGATATTCAACGCTCATAGAGTAGCCAGCAATTATCAGGCTGGCTGCTTGATGAGGGTATGGCGCAATTGTGCCTGTGGTACCAATATCTGGGTAGTCAGACCTTGTAGGGTCTGACCAAGTCACAAAAAGGGCCTTATTCCGTCGGGGAGGCCTTAATATCAAGACCTTCGTAAAACACATCGCCCCGCTTTAGTAAGCCGCCTACTGCCTTTTTAAAGTTGCCTTTGCTGACTTGAAAAAGGCGATAAATGTCGTCCGGTGCTGATTTGTCATTGACCGCCGAGGTACCGCCGTTTTCTTGGATATGGCGCATGATTTTGGTGCTTAAATCATCACGGGAGGCTTGGCCTTCCAACTGCACAGACAAATCAATTTTGCCGTCTTCTCGTATGGTCTTAATGTAGCCATCGAGGCGTTGTCCAATACGAACGGGCTGTAAAAGTTGTGAATCAAAAAGCATGCCCATATGGGTATTGTTGATCACTGCCTTGTAGCCCAAGTCGGTGCGAGCACAAATCAGTAAGTTCACTTTTTGACTGAGCTCGAAGTTGTCGTTGGTTTCACGCAAGAAATCACGGAGCTTTCCTGATGCGGTGATCAGCTCTGAGTAGGGGTCTTGGTATACATAAACCACGTAGGACTTTTCAGCTTCCATGGTTTTTGGCTGTTGACCGTAGGGCACCAAAAGGTCTTTCGGCAGGCCCCAGTTCATAAAGGCGCCAACGCGGTTGATTTGCGCTACTTTTAAATAGGCGCATTCGCCGACTTGAACCTTGGGTTTGAGCGTCGTTGCGATCAAACGACTTTCTGAGTCAAAATACAGAAAGACATTCACATCCGTTCCGAGCTCAGCATTGTCGGGTACATAGCGTTTAGGCAGTAACACCTGCCCAAAGTTTTCTGCATCTACATACACGCCAAAATCGACTATTTTGGAAACGCGTAGGGTATTGAATCGTCCGATCAGTGGCATGAGGCACCTGCAAATTAAGCAAAGGCGGTCATTCTACCCCAGTTTAGAGGGGTAGAATACAGCGGTACCATTCTTCATGAAGTCAGGGTGTCAAATTATTAGGGCGTGTGTTGCTTTAACAATTCATCCAGAGTCAATTGGTAACTGGTCACAAAATGGGCCATAAAGTAGTCCACTTCCTTACTATTTAAGTTGCGTAGTTTGGCTTCAATTTCGCGAATGGCATCTTTAAATTCTTTATTGCCTGCGTCCAATTCAAATTGACACTTTAAATAGGCGGAAATGAGGTCAGCGGATTTGATCACAAATCGCACATCATCTGGCAAATTGGATTGAATTAAAAAGGGTGTGAAAGATTGTCGCAATGACGATGGCAATTGATTCAGTAGTTCAGCTTCAGCTTCGGCTTCAATGGCTTTGTAGGCTTTAGATATCGTCGTCGAATGATATTTGATGGGTGTTGGGAGGTCTCCGGTGATGATCTCACTGACGTCATGGTACAGGGCAGCCGTGGCCATGGTTTCAGGTTGCCAATCTCTTCCAAAAAGGTCCTTGCCGATAACAGCCAAGCCATGTGCGATCGTAGCGACCTGCCAGCTGTGCTCCATGACATTTTCTGTTGTGGTGTTGCGCATGAGCCCCCACCGTTTAATGAGATTGAGTCGACCCAAAAGCGCAAAAAATTTGTATGTGACACTCATATTTGTGTTGTCCTCATGCGTACTGCATCGCCAAGATCATGCCTCCCTGTGTTTGCTAGGGTGCGTTAATGTCCTTAGAATAGGTTCTGTAGAGGCGCAGCGCAACGCACTTTTAATGCCCACGAGGGCTGGATGCTTGGCTGTCGATCGGCTCCTGTTGCAATCCTCGGAAAAGAAACGCTATTGGATTCCAAAATACCAAAAGAATACTGCATTGGTTAGGCTTTAGATGACGCATATCAAAACAAGTTAAAAACTGCGATCACAAAATGAAGGAATCGCATCAAAAGCACTGGAGGCAGCCGCATGCAAACGATTAAAACGGACGTTCTGATAATTGGCGCTGGAGGCGGCGGTTTGCGCGCGGCAATAGCAGCGGCAGAAGCCAACCCATCGATCACCATTGCACAGGTTTCGAAAGTGTATCCCATGCGCAGCCACACAGTAGCCGCAGAGGGTGGTGCAGCAGGTGTTATTCAAGACCATGATGATGTGCAATACCATTTTGACGATACCGTATCCGGTGGCGATTGGCTCTGTGATCAGGATGTAGTGGATTACTTTGTTAGGCACGCAACAGAAGAAAACATGCGACTAGAACATTGGGGCTGCCCTTGGAGCCGCAAACCTGATGGTCGTGTGAATGTCAGAGCCTTCGGTGGGATGAAGATTGAACGTACGTGGTTTGCTGCAGATAAAACCGGCTTCCATATTTTGCACACGCTGTTTCAGACCTCTTTAAAATTCCCGCAAATTACCCGATACAATGAATATTTCTGCACCAATTTATTGGTCAAAGATGGGGTCGTTCAGGGCGTATTGGCCATAGATATCGCCAATGGCACCTTTGTTACCTTCCTTGCCAAATCGGTGATCATTGCCACAGGTGGCGCGGGTCGTGTGTATCGTTTTAATACCAATGGCGGCATCGTTACGGGTGATGGAATGGCGATGGCCTATCGCGCTGGTGTGCCCTTACGTGACATGGAGTTTGTGCAATATCACCCAACGGGACTTCCTGGTACCGGTATCTTGATGACCGAGGGTTGTCGTGGAGAAGGCGGCATTTTGACCAATACTGATGGGTACCGTTATCTGCAAGACTATGCGCTCGGCCCAGAAACGCCTATTGGAGAACCCAAAAACAAATATATGGAATTGGGTCCACGAGACCGGTTAAGCCAAGCATTTTGGCATGAAGAAAAGAAAGGCCGTGTGATCAATACCGATCGCGGCACCGCGGTCAATTTGGATTTGCGTCATCTTGGCGAAGCGAAGATTAACGAGCGCTTGCCCTTTATTAGAGAACTAGCCAAATCCTATGTTGGTGTAGACCCTGTTTATGCGCCAATACCGGTTAGACCCACCGTGCATTACACCATGGGTGGCATTCAGACCAACATTCGTGCAGAAACCCCAATGACGGGGCTCTATGCAGTAGGTGAGTGTGCCAGCTCTGGATTACATGGCGCGAATCGCTTGGGTTCCAATTCTTTGGCTGAATTGGGTGTGTTTGGTCGTGTTGCGGGTGAACAAGCCGCATTGCATGCCAAGCAAGCGGACATGCCACAGATGGAAGATGTCCAAGACCAGGTGAATGAACAAAAAGCCCGTTGGCTCGCATTGCGTTCAGCTAAGGGTGCAGAAAATCCAGCCCATATTCGTAAAGAGTTGGCGGACGTGATGGAGGCGGGAGTCGGTATTTATCGCCTGTCATCGGAGCTCGACAGTACCAAAGAAAAGCTGGCTTCTTTGCAAGAGCGTTACCGCAATATCGGCCTAAACGATGGCACCAACGTTTTTAATACTGAATGGTTATATGCAATTGAACTCGGCTTTTTGCTAGATGTCGGTGAAGCTATGGTGCACTCGGCCTCAGGCCGCACAGAGTCGCGAGGCAGTCACCAACGGTTGGATGGTTTTGAAACCCGTAATGACGTCGATTTCCTCAAGCACACTTTGGCTTATTGGCAACCGGGCAGCGCACCAAAGACCGCCTATCAAGATGTGGTCATTACCACTTCACAACCTGCAACACGCGCCTATGGCGATGCTGCCAATAAGAAGGGGTCATAACATGAGTACGGTACATGTTCCTTCCACGATTAAAATAACTGTTCAGCGTTACCGTCCTGAGTTGGATGATAAGCCTTGGCAGCAAGCGTTCGAAGTACCCTATCACTTTGATTTGAGTGTTTTGGAGTCGCTAAATTACATCAAAGACAACCTAGACAGCAGCCTAAGCTTCCGTTGGAGTTGTCGCATGGCTATTTGTGGTAGCTGTGGGTTTATGATCAATGGCGTACCAAAGCTGGGCTGTAAAACTTTTTTGAGGGACTATTTAGAACAAGGGCACATCACGATTGCTGCCTTAGATAACTTTCCGATTGAAAAGGATCTCGTTGCAGACATTTCTGGATTTGTAGAGAAATTAGAAACGGTTAAACCCTATTTGATCCGTAAGCAGGAGAAGCCTCTATCGGAAGGCGAATATCTGCAGACGCCAGCAGAAGTAGCGCGCTATAAGCAGTTTAGCCAGTGTATTAACTGTGGTTTGTGCTACGCCGCATGCCCGCAATTTGGGCGAAATCCAGAATTCTTGGGACCAGCAGCCTTGGCATTGGCCTATCGCTATAACAAAGACAGCCGCGATCAAGGGTCCTCAGAACGCATGCCGTTTTTAAACAGTGAACAGGGCGTTTGGAGTTGTACCTTTGTTGGGTATTGTTCAGAAGTTTGTCCAAAGCATGTGGATCCAGCAGCGGCAATCAACCAAGGGAAACTCGATAGCACGCTGGATTATGGCTTAAACCTTATTGGCATGGCAGGAGGTAAGTGATGAACCGCAAACCTTATCAACAACCACAAGCCGCAACCTGGTGGTTTAAGAACCATTTTTATCGCTTCTATATGCTACGAGAAGCCAGCAGCGTTCCGGTATTTTTATATGCTGTTTGGCTCTTGTTGGGTTTATTTAGACTGAACCAAGGTGCCTTAGAATTTAATGCATGGTTGGCATTAAATACCAGTGGCGTGGGTCAGATATTGCATCTGGTGGTGATAGCAGCAGCGCTGTTACATGCCTACACCTGGTTTCAACTGACGCCAAAAATACTGGTATTGCGGTTTGGTAACTTCCGCGTTCCCGACGAATGGGTCATGGGTGGGCACTATGTGACATGGGTGCTCGTGACAATTGGGATGCTGTGGCTTGCCATTACCGGATAATTGAAAAGGATTGACGACATGAATACCTTTAAAAGATCGAATGAACCCATTGCTTGGTCCTTGTTTGGAGCAGGGGGCATGGTTGTCGCATTTATTATTCCTGTACTGGCGATCATCACTGGATTCTTGTTTGTACCCGATTCGTCACTCAGAGTGTATGAGTTGATCGATTCTTGGCTGAGCCATTGGATAGGCAAAGTGGGGCTATTTCTGATAATATCCCTCACCCTGTACCATACGGTCCATCGGGTTTACCACGGCCTCCATGATCTGCATGTCAAGGGCAACGATGTACTGATGCTGGTGCTTTTTTATGGTACTGCAACTGTGTTATCCGTCGTCTGTGCTGCATGGTTGTTGGTGATATAACATTTCGTGATTCGAGCCTGTGAGGTTCGCAGGCTCAAGCCATGACT
>ENA-OSIY01000557-OSIY01000557.1-marine-metagenome-genome-assembly--contig:-NODE-557-length-20717-cov-9.524612_pt1 | contig 20717 bp, 36 predicted proteins | sample MGYA00237884_ERZ534233 | MGnify/ENA primary metagenome ERZ534233 (study PRJEB26412, sample SAMN06343840) | marine metagenome | isolation source: estuarine water | place: USA: Columbia River Estuary... | reverse complement strand
GTGCCAAAGTAAAATTTCATACTAAATGAATAGCCGTGAATTAGATTACAGTGACTATCAGCTCGCCATTGGCGATACGCACAGGGAAAGGCGTCGTGATATTCTTTTGTTGAAGTGTACTTATAAAGTACGGGTTGAAGATTTGCCATCTCTAGTCTCCTTTGTAAGGTAGCAAGTTTGACGACATGCAGAATTTATAAAGCGGGTTGAATGTACGTGAAAGACCGCTGAGAATAGTATTTATAGCATTATCCACGATGCTCGACAATTTTGTCACAGAGTCCATAGGCCAACGCCTCTTCGGCTGACATAAATGTGTCACGGTCCATATCACGTTCGAACTCAGCGTAGGTCTTGCCTGCGGTGTTATGTTTGACGTATAGTTTAGTTAACATATCTTTCATCTTGGTAATCTCTTGATACTGAATAGCAATATCACTTTGCATACCACGAGCACCACCGCTAGGTTGATGAATCATATGACGAGCATGTGGCAACATAAATCGTTTGCCCGGAGTGCCTGCCTGTGCCAAAAAACTGCCCATAGAACAGGCCTGTCCCATGACATAGGTACAGACATCTGGTTTGATAAACTGCATGACGTCATAGATAGCCATGCCTGAGGTAATAACACCACCTGGACTATTGATATAGAAGTGAATATCCTTTTCACTATCTTGGCTTTCAAGATGTAGGATCTGGGCAACAATTAAGTTACTACTAACATCATCAACTCCGCCGTTTAAGAACACAATGCGTTCATTGAGCAAACGACTAAAAATATCAAAGGCACGTTCGCCTTGTCCGGTCTTTTCAACCACCATTGGTACTAACATATTAAAATTCATCCTTTAAAATTTTTGTAGATTTACTTAATCCGGCAACAATTTGGAATTGTTCCCAGGCTTTCTTTACAGCAGGCCTACTTTCTAGTTCTTCTGCTGGTAAACTTGTTTCAAGCCAGTAATAGGGCAAGCGGTGAGGATTTGCGCCAAACTTACGGGGTTGATGAAGTTTGCCCTCATCCCATAGTACAATGCTTACACTACGAAACTTGATTTCGTCCTCGTCGGTGTAGCTAGACCACTCGGGATTGCTCCAGCCACCGCGTTGGTGATATCCTTGCCATATACCCGCCCACTGTTCATCGTCGTAGGGATCAAAGTCGGTGCGGGCAACTATTACAAGCACATCATCGATGCCTACCTTGCCGTCCACAATGTCTCTAACACATCGACTATAACTAAGTCCAATTTTCATACAATTACTGCGTCTGTTTTTGGTGTTTTAAAAATACTCTGCCCACAACTGCGAATAGCGTCTACTAATACCTGCGGACTTTCTTGTGCTATACTCTCAAGTTCAGCGAGTTCTATCTCGCTTTCGAATGCCCATATCTCAGGGAATCGTTGCGGGTTAGCGTGTGCTCTTATTATAGCATACCTTGGTATAGGAAAGTCAACCTTCTTCTCACCTTTTAAGTAAGCCATGACTTTTTTCTTTTCGTAATCAGTGACACTAAAGATCCACTCGAATCCATCACTGTCAAAATAACACATATAGGCGTTCATCATTTTTGATCTTTATCCTGTTCGTATTGTTTAACCATCCGATACAGAGGTTCCATTTTTTCTTGAAATACTTCAGGTGCCCTCCTCGATGCCATAAGCATTTCTACATCGCTAGGATAGTGTCGTAACATTGCCCGGGCGGTTTCTCGAACAAGTTTTGGAACTTTTGGAGTATGTTGTGGATTACACAGATCAAATAAGAATCTGCGTGTCTGAATTACAGCACGATATCGTTCGTCGGGTAAGGTCATAGATTCTCTACTATTAGACAGTAGTTTTTTCTTTATCATTTTTTAAGAGATTGACAAAGCCTTCGTCGGCTAGCTTCTCACGTAGAACCTTTTCAACAAAGTCATTAAAAGTCATGTCTTCGGCATGAGCTGCCTTAAACAATACCATGAGTTCTGCTTCGGGCAAGTCTAGCGGAATAGTAACACGAGTGTCGTAGTCCTCTCCGGCAACAATGGCCAGTGCCTTTTGAATCCAGTCATCGTCACTTTCCAGGTCAATCCATTTGGTATCATCCCAGGCTTCGTCGTTTAACTTTTCATCTCGGTAATCACCGTGTACCAAACGATAGGCACGGTTGTGTTTATAGTCACAGGCCTGTACTTCGTAGACTTCTTGTGTACGTGGACTAAAGATGATTTCAATGCTGTAACCATCTTGATCACCGCTCCACGATGTTAGAGCATAGGCTCCACCGTAGGCAAAATAGTCACCACCTTCTGTGATACGATAGTTGGCAACTTCCATCCATTCTTTTAATGTAATCATTTTTTAACTCCAAAATGTTCACGTAACTTGTCGTGTAATCCATATTGATTATACCCGTACCCGCTGTGTCTAATGTCTTCTTTTAATAATTGTTGACAACATTCTTCAACAACTAACTCGGCATATTTTTCTAATGCGGCTTCCCAAGGCACTCTTTTGGCCCCAAGTCCGTAGATCTCAAGTTTACTTTCTTTTTCAAATTGTCTAAGTTTATCGTTCATTTGTAGACTTTCAAAATAACTGTATCTTCGTTAAAACGTCCGTTGAGCTGTGTCTCTGTAGTTTTAACATTTTTAACAAACCAAGTTTCAAAACGCTTCTGTGTATTCTGCTCTTTGAACTCTTTGATCTGCTCCGGTGGTTTACGCAAAGTTTTCTGTGTACTCTTATCGGTAAACTCTGTAATACTAGAATTCTTAACACTAAGACCTGTACTAGACTTGGCAATGTAATAACCAATCTTACGTGTCTTTGCGTTAAACACTACCACACCACTTGCTCCAATAATAGTAGCAGGAGGGGCACTGGTAATACCTAGCTTGGTATCACTTAACATAAACTTCAGTTTCTTAACAATCTCTTCTGCGGGCTTGACTTTAGCGGCACGTGGCTTCTTAAGAACTTTCTGTTCTGCGGCAATCTGCTCACAGGCGGCCATGATGTTAGCATAGAACTCAATGAGCTTGTTAACATTCTTACGGCTGTTATGCTTGTAACCTTCTTTCAACTGATCATCTGCCTGTCCACTAGACAACTCCAACAACTCGTCATAGCCACGTTGAAAGTAGCTTTTAATAATACGTGAGTGAGCGGCCTTGGCACCCTTGCCTTTTAACAGGTTAACAACTTTAATGTCTTTGGGATTAAACGCTTCTGGATCTGTAATCCAATCATCAATAGCGGCATCAATTTCCTCACTCATACCACCTGCGGCTTCACGCAATCGATCTTGAATAGTAGGAACATATACCACAGCCGACTTAACTGTCTTAACGGGTTCATCGGATTCGACTTCGTCGTCGGCGCCTTGTTCAATAACTTTCAAAATCTCTTTCTTAAGCCATTCTGCGGTACTGCGACCGTTGTTAAACTCTGCGTGAACCTCTGGCATGCTTTTGAGCAAGCAGGCCGCCACAGCACCCATGGTCAAACCACAGCGACCATCTTTGGTATCTTTAAATGCTTTGATAGTAGCTTTGTCGTAGCCGGCACCACCCATCCAGTTAATAACTTTAACTTTGAGCTCTTTGCCGGAACTTTCCATACGATAGAAATCCATAGCACGACGGAAGTGGCGATTAAAGGTCTCGCCATCCCAAGCTTCTGCGCCATCCCACTTTGGACTGTAGTCGCGTTTAGCGTTCTCACGGATGCTCACGCTGGTGACTTTTTCTTTTTTAACTTTGGGTTTAATCTTAATGCCTGCTACTGTTGCCATAAAGCACTCCTTGTTTGCTAGTGTATGTAGTTATTATACAGGGTTTTTTACTATATGTCAAGAGAGGTTTTACCAATTATATCCGAATATTTGAGTAAAAACATTGTCCGTTTTGGCTCATTGTAGAAATCCAAATGTATAAGATGTATACAATATTTGGTACGGTATCTTATATCTTTAACGTCTACTTCTTGATTAATCCACTCTTCGTGTCTACGTGCTGTAAACCCTAACACTGATCTCATCTTGTCGCGAATTAACAACACGCTAGGAGGATACTCCTTGGCAATTTGATTGTATATATCAGCCCAGACTTTTTCTGATAGCACTACAGGTTTAGTCATTTAAAACTCATTGTTTTGATCAACAACTATCCAACCTAATTGCTTAAGGTCTTCTCGGATCTCGTCAGTTACTGTCATTTCTGGAACATAACCACCTGGATCAACCTTGTCATTCATAATGCCGCTACAGTACCAATCAATGTAGTCACCTTGTTCACGCATGTCAGCAACGATACCTCCGGCTGATCGCCAACTGGCACTCCAACGCTGATCTTTGAGAATAGGCATAACATCTAACTTTTGAAAGTCATTGTTACACATTGCGGCATAGAGATTTTGGGCATAGTCTTCACTGGCCTTGACTTTGTCGCAGATCCACGAAGTGCTACGTAGATCATACTCCATGTTGTCTTTCTGCCAATTAGGATCTTCTAGATTGGCTGCGTCTTGTTCTCGCCAAGATTTATACATTTCAATATAGTCGGGATTAGGTAACTTACCGTCTTCTTCGCAACGCTTAATGTACCCTTCTTTTTGAAAAGTGTGCCGATCGGGGCTGGTTGATATTTTGGTCATTGAATAATTCGAGGAGTCTGTGTTTTTTCCATCATATGATCTAGTTCGGCAAGTTCTTCTTCGTCTAATTCGTCAATGTCTACACCTTGTTCGAAGAGTTCTCCGCTATGAATCATACGATTAATTTCGGCAATCAACTCGTCTAATTCTTCTTGGGTGCCTTCAAAGTGATCAAAACAGCCAGGAGCAAACTCGACTCTAAGTTTAGACATTTCTTCTGGCGTTAAATCTTCAAAATTCTTTTCTGTCATATTACTCTTTCGGAAACTCTGTACTAAAAGGCCAGCTGGTGTTAGGATCTGGTCTAGGTCTTAATTTAACATTTTCTTCAATAACGGTTCCGTCTTCGTCGCATAGGCTAACTTGATATGGACCGTAGATCATAACGTAGTCATCTTCAATTTGCCAATCGTGTGTGCCGTCAAACAACCAAGCCGCGCCACCGATGTCTGGAACATTTTCGTCATCGGGATCACCGTTGTAGTAACAGTTCTTGATATGTTCTTGTTCTTCTTCGTCTAAGTCTTCGCTGAATTCCCATTCAATGTTGACGCTGTCTTCAAACTCCGAACCCCAACCGCAGTCAGTTTTAGCATAGGCCACTGTGTCACTTTCGTAGGGAAGATTACAATCTAAGTCTTCTTCAACAAAGCCCTGTCCCCAACGATAGGTTTCTGTCATGTTAAACCAACTAATAGAACCATCCGCATTTTCGCGGAACATTTCTACACGCCATTCGATGCTTTTCTTTTCAAGAGGTTTAATTAGATATACGTTCATTTTAAGTCCATAGTGAGTTGCGAATTTTAATAAGACGAATTAACATTGCTTCATCTTCTTTTTCATAGTCTGCTTCTATTCTTTGCAGAAGTTTGTGAGCCTTATCGCTCTGCTTTTTAAGTTCGGGGCTTTTGTCTGCGCCAAAACTCATCTTACCACCGTTGGCCACACGACTTGCTTCGCAGTAAGCCGTCCACCCACTGGCCTCATACGGATCACGACGATTGCGATAAGTTTCAGTCCACCATAGGTACAGCTCTTTTACTTCACGAGCATTTTTAGCCTGCCCGGTTAGTTCACCGTAGCCTTTGTCTCCACTGTGTACACCCCAGTCTTCAGTCATGCGTAGTTCGCTGGCCCAGTTTAAGTGATCCAATCCTGCCTGTGGACTACGCCATGTACGCCAGCGAAACCAACCCGTGGCCCAAAATGGAGGATTGTATTTCTTACGTGCTTCGTCATCCCAGGCAATGTGACTCCATGCTTGTTCTATCTCAACAAAATCAACAAGCTCATTGAATAAGCAAGGCAAAAAGCGGTTCCCCACGTCCTGCCACTGGCCAGGTTTAATATCCCGGGGATGAGCGGTAAGGCTATGAGTACGAGTAACCCAACGGTTGTTAATGTAATATTTGACATCATGTATTTTCCTAACGGGCCATGTTACAAAATCCTGGAGGTAGCCGAGTCCTTCTTCCGCCAGCCAGTAGCGAACAGGATGATAGCGTTTAGCCTCATCTTCCCAGTTATTCCATTCTTCGCTAGTGCCCAATTTAAGTTTGGGCTTGCCGCGAAGCCAATCAGCAAAAGGTGTGCAACTCCAGTATTGTGAGTGTTGTGCCATTATATTTTCTCGTAGGTTTTTGCAAAGATATCTTTTTTAACTACACCGTAGTCATTTTCATCATGACGGACAATAATGTCTACGTCCTTGTTATAAGCCAACTTGGCTCCGTTGTACTGTAGGGTAACTTCACCGTTATGATCAGCCATTTTACAAAGTTTTACAATCTTCTTTGGGCTAGCAGTTCCGTCACCGTTGTCACTTTTAAGTTTGTTAAATGTTTCCGGTCCGATAGGATATTGCTCACCCTCTGGGCCGGTCATAATATAATCGCCCTTTTTATAAGGCACAGGGTTCTCAAGTGTGTCAATTACACCATCGTCTGTGGCCACTTCAAAAGGTTCACGTTTATCGGGAATTTTAAAGGCTTCAAATGATCCGTCTTTAAACCAAGCATCGGTGATGCCTTCTACGATGTTAATGTATTCGCGCATAAGTAAGAACTCCTGTTTAATGTATTAATTATACACAAAACAGGAGCAGTTGTCAATTACTTTTTAACAAATGATGTTAAATCTGGAGGAACCCAGCCTACTGGTTTCAACACCTTACCATCTTCACGCTTGCGAACCTTGCCCGTTTCTTTGTCAATTTTGGCAAGATTGGTACGCATAACCTCTTTCCAGCCGCCCTCTCCATCAAAGCCACCGCTATGAATAGCACCAACAGTAACAACAATAAAATCTAACAATGCGTCTAACTGCTCTACACGATCTTCCATTAATAGAGCCGCTTTAAGCTCTTTCCATTCTTCTTCCATCAAATCCAAATACAGTTTGTATTGTTCTGGGTTTAGCGTATCAACGCTTTGATCGCAGGCCCGCATAAATTTTTCTTGATCACGAAACGGATTTGTCATTGTTTACTACCTTTAATAATTCTTCAAATGAAAACATTTTTTTCATATAAGCAGACGGTTTATCTAGAACTGATCGTTCTAGGTCTCCTATTCTGCGCCCCACTACTGTAACATCGAAATCAACGTTATTAGTGGCTTTAAATAATTGTACAATCTCTTTAACAGTTTTTCCTAGTCCGTGTCCTAGGTTTTCTATTTTATTTGTCGGTGTTTCTACGGCAAGTTTAATAGCGTGACATATTTCATCAACATGAACATAGTCACGAACAGCAGTACCATCTTCTGTGTTGTAGTCTCCGCCATAGATGGCAAACTTGCCCGTCTTAGTAGCTTCTATTAGTTTATAGAATAGGCCGTCGGGATTAGTGGGACCTGCTACACTACTGCCGATTACATTGTAGAATCTAAATGTGGTATAGGCTATATTGTTATCTCGACAATGTTGTACTACACAATCTTCGGCGGCACGTTTACTGATGCCATATGGGTTGATACATTTCTCAGCAACACCTGTGCTGGCAAATATAAAGTTCTTTGTTTTAATTCTTTTCAGCACATTAATCGTGCCCATGACATTTGCTCGATAGTAGCTAATAGGATCAATTTCACTTTCCCCTACCTTAACTAGTGCGGCTAAATGTACGACACAGTCAAACTCTTGGTCTAACTGCCAATGCTTTGTAATGTCAAGATTATTAAAACCTTGTACAGAGATAGCAGGATCTACGATGTCTAGCCCGTGGATTTCATGCTCTTGATTTAATAAATGACTAAGGTGACTGCCGATATATCCGGAGTTACCTGTGATAAGAATTTTCATCCTCGGGCGCTGGTTGTATATTTTTTTATTTCAGGTCCAGCTGAGGTAAAATCTAATCCAGCCATTTTGCCTTCGTAGAGTTTGCCATTCCAAACCATATTAAGTTTAACACTTTTATTTAATACAACAATCAATCTTGCGTTTTCTTTAAACTCGTAGACTTCAGCTTCTACAGAACGACTAGTTCCTGACTGTTGTACTTTACAAGTATTACCGTGTCTTGTTTCCATGTTTTCCCCAACGTAGATAAAATTCGCTCAATTTCTTAGATTCAAGTTCTGCTGTTATAGCATATCGATAGCCAAAACTCTCATAGTCTAGACTTTGATGAAATGTCGGTGTTTCGACAGCGTGTTCCATAACATACTTGCCGCAATCGGATTCTTGCCACTGGTATATAGGAGCGGCAGCATATAGATCGGGATCTTCAACGTCACCTACTGTAAAAGTATGTACAACTACTTTGTGAATTTCCTTCACAGTTAGTTGTCCATTTTCTTCGACTTCTTTATATCTTACATTTCCCATGATAGATGAAATAGTGTAATAAACTTTTCGGCATCTTCGCGATGTTTGAAATCCCACATGTCCCAAGCCATACGTACACACTCTGGCCAATCTTTTAATTTTTCTTCAGTCCAAGTAACACACTTATCAAGACTCATGGAATTATATCCAGGCATTCCATAAAAGTCTCCACCATTGGCAAGAAAACTATCTTCGTCTACGAGCTGTAATCGCCAGGTGTATTTGGTATTTGGTATTTGACGAAGTCTAGGTTTAATCACTATATCTCGATCCTGCCACTTAAACATCACTGCCTGTAAATCACTTAACGCACTCACGCCTTTTTCTTTCTGGCAAAGTTTCTGCGTTTAGGTTTAGCGTCTTTAAGATTTAATGGACCGTGACTAACGTCTTGTTTAGACTTTTCTAATGCGGCATGAATAGCATCTGGGCTAATGTCATCTTCGGCAAAACTGCCAGTATCATCTTCTTCAAGTTGTTCTTCCATGGAGATAACAGCCATACCAGTTCTAGACAACATACGATGAGCGGCATCGGGATTATCAAATGCCTCACGCAAACTACCTACATGCCCGTCTTTGGATTGACTGATAGTCTGCCATGTACGAATTTCCAGCAAAGGTTCTATTTCTGTAGGAATTTCTACAACATAGTGTAACTCGTTGTACCCTTCGATGGTAAACGCTTTGATTACAGTACCTTGTGTGGATATACTATTATCTCGTCGAATACCGTAAATCCACACGACATCGCCTACGTTGTACTTCTTTTTAACTGTCATAATTTATCAAGCCGGGGCTTGCTCTTTACTCTTAGTTTCAAGTAAGTCTTTAACGAACTTAATGGCTTTACGGTCACTGTCGTAAACGTATTCTTGATCTTCGTCTTCGTCAGTGCGTAACGTAACGATAACACCGTTACGCACTTTTCGAATCTCTATGCTTTCAAACAACATGAATTGCCTTTCTTTTATTTTGGCACTGAAAGATTATAGTTAAAGTGGAAAATACCAATGTGTGCTATTTCTCTACTCAGTTCTTGATCACACCAAATCTCATATCCAGCTTTCTGGGCTTGTTGGCAGAAGTAAATGTCTTCGCCAATTTCGAGATTTAAGTGTGGTACATATTCCTGTAGGTAGTGTGGCTGTGGAATTTTTTCGTAAACTTCACGCTTACACAACACCATACCATGAGGCAATACATCGATTAATTCCATCGCAGGACTATTGTCCGTAGTTTGGAATTCTTGGAATTGACCGCTAGTTCCTGTCATACCTGTAAAGTTAGGATTTGGAAAGCGGCGACGGCGATAGTTAGCACCGACAATTGGCTTATCACGAGCCAACAATTTCATTGGTGCGTCAATTGGGAATTTCATATCTGAGTCTACCCACCAGATATAGTCAAAATCTGTTTTAAGGAAAATATCAACTAGGTTGCGTCGAGCGATAGTAATAACACTTCCGATATTGAACGCACAGTTAATCTTAATCCCGTTGGCAACAAGATTAGCACAGGCCATCGCTAGATGCTGTGCAAATTCAGCATTAACCATTTCCATTGCTGGAACAGCAACCATAATGCTTGGACGTCTGCCTTGAGGCATTGCCGGAGCACTATTTTGTGTAGGTAGCTGCCTTGGTTGCTGGCTACGATTTGGAATGTTTAGTTTTCCTTTATTTTTCATTTTGTTCCTTAGATAAATTATTATAACAGACTTCTTCTGTTAGATCAAGAGATAATATGCTCAAAACGATTTTACCTTGGGGCAAAATCTTGTTGTAGTTTGATGTTATCAAAAAATTCTTTCTTTGTACCTGCGTCATCTTTGAACGCACCTTTTAGCACCGTTGTTTGTGTTAATGAACTATGTGCCATAATACCGCGATTCTCACAGCATCCGTGAATAGCTTGTACATATACACCTACGTCTTTGGCGTCTGTGGCTTTTTGGATTTCCCTAGCAATATCATTAGCAAGTTCCTCCTGGAGAGTACCTCTTCTGGCGCACCACTGGGCGATACGTGTGTACTTTGAGAGTCCGATAAGTTTCTCAGCGGCAATAATGCCAATATAAGCAACGCCACTAACGGGTTGGTGATGATGGCTACACATACTGCGAAGCTCACTGCGAACAACCAGCATACCTTCATAACGGTCCGCCGAGTCGTTTGGGAAACATGTTGCGTCTGGTGCTGGTTCATATCTTCCTGCCATTATTTCATTAAAATACATTTTAGCAAGTCGTCTTGCTGTATCTTTACTGTTTGGATCCGTCTCACGATCAATTAACAAACGATCTAGTACTTGTTCAAATGCTTCGGTTGCTTCATCTATTAAGATTGCTTTGTCAGTTTCGCTGAGATATTCGCTAATGTTATCTCCAGCCCAAAAACGTTTTTTATCACGTTTCATTTTAGCCTTAATAGCATTTCCTAGATAGCCGCCTTCGTAGCCCTTGCTGTCGATGTTGTGTAATGTTACTGGTTCACTCATTTTATTATTCTCCGATGTTTAAAGGCAGAGGATTGCCTACATACTATTATAGTATAGATTTATTTAGGTTCTGTCAACCTTAGTAATGTATTTTTCTTAACGGCTGCGTCCAAAACATTAAGAGGGGCACTGTATTGCTCGGCAAACTTTAACATAGCTGATGTGTCTTTTGGAAAACATGCTCCACCGAATCCAAAGCTACCATCCGGGCCCGGCACTTGTAAGTGACTGGAGCCAATGCGATGATCCATCTTAACCATTGCGGCAACATTGTCGTAGTTTAAATTCATTGCCTGAGCAAGCTGATACAACTCGTTCATGAAAGTAACTTTAGTACTCATAAAACAATTGATTGTATATTTGGCCAAACTTGCTTCACCTATGGTACAATGAACTACATTGTCTCCTAGTGCCTGTTGACCTATACGAATAAGTCTTTCTGCCTCACGCTGATATATTCCTACTCGTCCACCGATCATGGCAAATTTACCATTGACATAATCTTGTTTAGCATTAGCCGCAGTTAAGAACTCAGGAGCATGAACTAGATTAGGATAACGATCATTTAACTGTTCGTAGACATCCGGCGGTGCTGTACACTTACTAATAATTACACCTTGATAATTAATTTTTGCTAGATTAGCAAGTACATCTTCTAAAATGCTGGTATCGCAGGTACCGTCATCATCTTGTGGACTTGGTACACAAACAAATACTCCGTCACAATCCATTAAATCATTATACGTATTATTATAACCTTTGTCAGGATCTACTATTGTTAATCCGCAAAATCCTTGATCCATTGCCGACGCTATGGCGCTACCTACAAATCCTGCCCCTACAATTCCAACTTTTGTCATCATTTTTTGATTTTTAAAAACTACTCTGGCACCTCCCATGGTTCCAGGCATTGACATATTTAAGGTCATTTAGTCAGCCCCATAAAAATAAGTTCACGCTCTGTGACATTGGCCACAGGTTTGAGCCAGCCTTGATCAATACAGGCAGCAATAATCTGTCGATATTCCCGTGGACATTTTTCGTTAATTTCAAATCCTGCTCGAGGCGTCACCATAAGTCCATCGGTGATTACAAATTTAGGATCGCTCGATTTGAGAGTGCGTATTTGGCTTTGGTAAATGGTGTATGTCATGCTACGAGTATAGCATGAAATTTAAGTTAGGTCAACGACCTATCCAATCCTTATTTCGATAAGGTTTGCCTTCTAAGGCATGTGGTAAGTATCTCATAACTTTGGTTTTTACACGTTTGATAATCGGATGACTATGGTCGTGATCAAATGCCTTTAGATACATTCTCCAACAGTTCGGTCTGCGCTTTAATCGTTTTTGATTTTCGTTTAAGTATCTAGTCACAGCCTTAGTGTCGTTCTTGAACTTGTCCATAAGTTCGCAGGCAATGTTAAAACTATAAGCATCTATTTCGTCAGATCCGCCTAGATAGCATTGTTCTTGATGCTGTTCTGTTTTCTCTGCTGTACTGGCATAGTCCGGTAGATCTTTAAACTTTCGACGACGATATTGTCGCATGTGGATAATTTCGTGTAGTATTGTATCTGCTAGAATTATACATATTCTTCTGAACTTCTTCCCACTTAGTGTTAGGTGGGATTCAAATGGATTATAAACTAAAGAAATTTCAATACATTGTTGTTTCTTTTTATCGTAATCGCTGTAGTACATTCCTCCAACATAGACCCAACCAAATTCTACTTTTGGATCTGTGCGTTTTACCACTTTGATCGGAATATGCGTTGAAATGTGTTTTTTAATAAGTTTATGGAGTTGAGCTATCGTAAGTGTTTGATCCACAATTTGCGGATAAATTAAGCCAAAATAATCTATTAGACCGGAACGATCTAGGATTGACCAATCGAACTTTGTGCTTCTAGCCATATACAGTCCTTATACACTAGCATATTTAGCACTATTATAAAGCTAATTTTGGATTAGCTCAATAGACTTTAACGCCATTAATCTGTTGCCAACGCTGGGCATCTGCCCAAGAATTTACCAAAGGCTCGCCTTTGACGTTTAAACTTGTATTCATTAGTATTGGACACCCGCTAGCACGATGCCACGCTTCTAAAAGAGCCCTGAATTTGGGGTTATCTGCGTGGTTAACTGTTTGAACCCTGCTGGTATTATCAACGTGGCAGATGCCAGGTAATAGATCCGGACGCAGACATTGAGCAACAAACTGCATGTACGGGCTAGATTTTACCGGTAAATCAAAATACTCGTGGGCATATTCTTCTAGTACCGCAGGAGCAAATGGGCGAAATGCTTCTCTACGCTTTAGTGTGTTCATACGATCTTTGGCATCCGGCCCACGTGGATCGCAGAGTAAGCTACGATTACCCAGGGCTCTTGGTCCAAACTCAGCCCGGCCATTTGCCACAGCAACAACCTTGCCTGCCAACAGATCTTGTACAATGCCGTCGATGTCTAGGTCACGATCAATGTCTGTGCCCAAGTAAGGGCCTTCCCACGTTAGGTGGCGTTTTGTATGGGCCGCAACGGCACCGATGGCACTTCCAGCATCTCCGGGATTGGGCATAAGCCATATGTTATTATACAATCCTAGCTCTGCTATCTTTGTGTTGGCTACACAATTAAGAGCACAGCCGCCCATGAATACAAGATTATCGCTGGGTAGATTATTGTACATCCACTTAACTGTGCCTAACAAATATTCTTCCATGATTGCTTGTACACTGGCAGCAACGTCGTAGTTGCTAGTTCCTTGTGGAGCTTCCCACCATCTACAACCGTGGTGTAGATCGTGTATTAGTTTAAAATCGGGTGCGTCAAATTTTGCGAAGAAATCATATTTAAGAACATCAACAATACTAGGTTTACCTAGAGCAGCCATGCCCATGAGAATGTATTCTTCTTCGTTGGGTTTAAGACCTAACCACTGTGTAAATGCTGTGTAAAACAATCCCATACTGTTGGGATATCGTTTGTTCCATACAGATTTTAAACCTGTTTCATTGGCATTCCATATACTAACAGTATCCCATTCACCTATAGCATCGACTACTAATACACTGGCATCTTTAAAGCTACTTGTATAAAACCCTGCGGCAGCATGACTCTCATGATGCTTGACATATTCTACAGGTAGCGTGTTTAAGCCAACAAGTCTAAGTTGATCTCGTGGACTTACTATCCAGGGACGTTGTCCTGAATAAAGTCTGCGTAGGTTCTTGAGACAAGGTTGTTCGAACCATACAATCTTTGTAGGTTCACCGTATTCTCGCATTTCTCTGACCATGTCTAAATCTAACATGGTGTCATTTTTTCGACGACTATAACGTTCGCTGTGAGCCGCCCACAGAATTTTATCACCATCGATGAGAGCCATGCTGGCATCATGGTTTTGGCTATTAATACCTAGGATCATAGTTTAATAGATAAATGGATCGCGTTTACGTAATTCTTCAATGCGCTTTTTTAATTCGCGACGACGTTTAAATTCCGTGACCCAGTACCAAAGTTTTTTAAAAATGTTCATACTTTTATTTACATAGATAATCTTGGGTCCATAAAAAAAGGACCCCTAAGAGTCCTTTTTTGTGTTGCGATATGCCTGAAGTGCTTTAGCACGAGCTAGGGCCAATCTAATCGTTACATAATCTGATAAGTCTTCATCATCGTGAACTACTTTACCGAATTGGTTTGATTGTCGATTACGGCCAAACGTGATTTCGTCATTGACTTCGAATTCACTGTCGTCTAACCCTTTTGGATTACTTCTTAGCTGGCTCTTTCTTGTCGTCTTTCTTAGCAGGCTCACTTTTGGCAGGCGTTGCTGGCGCAGTTGCGGCAGGAGCTGGTGCTGGAGTTGCGGCTGCAGCTGGCTTGGCAGGTGCTGTAACAGCAGGCTTGGCATCAGCTTTCTTTTCTTCTTTCTTAGCAGGTTCTGCGGCAAAAGCGGTAGCGGCAAACATAGTTGCGATTAAAGTTGCGATCAATTTCATGATAAAGTTTCCTTTTAAAATCACAGACATTATTGCCTGCGTACATATATAACGCCTGAGATTCTAATTTCGTTGACTTAAATTCGTTCAAAATACAAAAGATTATTAACAAACCAACCCATATGGGAGCCTTGCTTGATATATTCTAGTAGTTCTTTTTCTTTTTCAAGATTGCGGGTTAGTCCAGCGGCAGTTAGTTTAACAGCCCATTCTTCTTTGTTTTTACAGTTAATATGTCCAATACCACCTTGACCTATAGCGGCCGCAGTCCAAATAAGAGTTTTGCCTACAGTGGATGCTACTTGAGCAACTACTTCATCTTCTCTAGCAGATTCAATGTGTTCTGCCACTTCTAAGCAAACAACCGTGTCTGCCCTCTCATCTGTGATATCAAAAAGGCTTTGATACTTGAGATGTTCTTTGCCAACAACTCGTTCATCGATGTCGATACCTGTAGCATCTATGCCTAGGTTACGCAGAGAACGTACATAAGTTCCCGGACCACAACCGATGTCTAAAACATTACTGGGCTTTAGTTCTTTGCTGATCCATGTTGCTAGTCTATCTGCCATGGGACGTTCTTCACTGTCCATAACATCATGATTGAATCGTTCGGGTAACATTGGATATGTTTTCTTTAACCATCCTAGGTCACTACGACTTTCGTTGGTCACATACCATCCATTGCCTGTGTAAATGTTTAACACACACTGGAAGTATTCTTCGTACATCTTACCTACTTTTTCTAAGGTAAAGTTTTCAGCCCATGTTCTACAATTTTTAGGATCAATGCGATCAATGTTCCGTGCCGCCCAGGTAAAGTGTTCAAATGTACGGCAACGATATCCTGTAACACCGTGAATGTTATTCTCAGTGAAGCTACCCCAGTCTGTGGTAATAGTAGGAGTCCCGCTCATTAGCATTTCAATTTGTACACCACCAAATGGTTCTGTGTACATTGATGGAACAAACGCACCTTTGGCATTGGCCATTAATTGTTTACGTTTAGGTACATCAGCATAGCCCACAAAATCAACGTGTGGAGGAAATTTGTAGTCATCGGGTCGTTGACCGGCAATTACAAGTTTAGCGCCAATTGCTTCAGTGGCCTGTACAGCAATGTGTACACCCTTGCCTTCGTAGACACGGCCTAGGTATAAGAAGTAATCTTCTTTCTTATCGTTAAATGTAAAATCGTCAGTGTCAAAGTAGTTGGGAATTACAACGTCATACCAGTCTTGTTTACAAGTTCCTACAGCACTAAGTCCATAGTAGGCATGATAGATAGCGTACGATTCAAAGATTTTAAATCTAGCCCAGTGTCCACCTGCGTAGCCAATACCTGGTTCTACGCAGATTAGATCAGGATGAGCATCACAGACAGGACGAACTCCACTACCCCAAAAAGGTAAAATAAAATCGTTCTTTTGTTTACGTAGACCTACTTCACGAATGGCATTCTTATAGAATGTTTGATAAGCATGATCGCCGGTATCGAATTTAAAAAAGTTCTTACGCCAGTCATAGGACCCGTAAGCAATTTCTAAATCTTTATTAGTTGTTACAGTGACATGTTCTGTACATTGAAGGTCGCTGTCTTCGTGTCCGTAGTGTATAACTTCATGACCTAAGTTGGTCATCATTTTGCCAAACTTAACTACTTTTTGTGTGTAAGCACAGGCATTGTATTCTTTACTGGAAACGGTATGTGGTAAGCCTAAAATATGAAATCGCATAGACAGTTATTTAAGAGAGTTAATGGTGCAGTCGGTAGGTTTCGAACCTACAAAGGCTGTGTCTAAGACCGCGCCCTATCCCGTTGATTTTACTCATTGGAGGTCTGCCAATTCCACTCACGACTGCTGTTCTAGTATAGCACCTTATATTTACAATAGCAAATATTAAACCTGAATTACTTCGACTCCGGACTTTTCTAAAAACTTAACACCGGAGTCATCTCTATAATTTTCATTATAATAAACACTGCGAATACCTGACTGATAAATGAGTTTGGCACAGTCGAGACAAGGCATGTGGGTAACAAATAGATCAGCGTCAAGACCACTGTTGCTAGACTTTGCTAATTTTGCAATAGCATTTGATTCAGCATGTAATACCTCTGGTTTGGTTTTAAGAGCAGATGTTCCGTCTTGTTGGAATACTTCATCTTCACAGTTGTTATCCCAACCTGCGGGCATACCATTGTAGCCGTAGCTGATAACAGTATCGTCTTTGACAATAACAGCGCCAACATGTAATCTAACTGCGTGGCTACAGTCTGCTACTCGTTTGGCCCAATCCATGTAAAGGTTTATAAATTTATTTTTCATTATGCCAATCTCTAACTGATTTAGATTTTAAGTACAATCTAGTTCTATGTCTATCGTCATCTATTTCCCCACTTAGATAGGTATTAAAAGAAACAGTATATCTTGTTTCATTTTCTTTTAACCCCAATACAGAATGCCATAAATGAGAAGGGAAAAGTATAAGAGTCGATTTTACTGGTAAAATTTTAGCCTGGTAACTTTCTGGTAATTGATTTGCCCATTGAAAATGTAGTGGATCCTTTAACCAATAATTAGGTGCTGAGAATACAGTTGCTCCTGATTGATGAGAACTAAGATAAAATACACCACTTATTACAGAATTTGGATGAGCATGATCTAAATGCCCATTTAATTTTACTGATTTGTTTACCCAACATGATGTAATAGGCAAATCAACTGCGTTTGGTAAACCTATTTTTTCTTTCACTGATAAAATACATTTATCAAACCAATCATGTAATTCTGGATGAAAAAATAAATCATCGGCACTTATTTCATTTGACCCATTCTTCAACCACTTACTTTTTTTGGCAAGTTCTAAAACTTGATCTGTAAGCATGTCTTCACATGTAAATTTATAAAAGTTTAGATTGAATATAGGTAAAGTTTCCATATTACTTCCACTTCGGTCCATCAATCCATGCTACTAGTGAATATCTAACTCCAGAAGTAACAGGTGTTACAGCATGAGGAGTAAAGCTAGGAATAAACATTACCGTGCCACGACCTCGTATATCTTTAGGATCAAGCGTAGAAGATATGTCATAGGTTTCAAAGTCGCCGCCTTCATAGGTTTCCGGGTCACTTAACTGTATAACACAGGTTAATTTTCTATGATATTTTGGATCCCCGTTCATATAGAATACATCGTGATGTTTTTTGTATTCTCCTTGATAATCGCTGTCGTACTCAGAAAATTGAATATAATCTAATTTACTTAAATGAAAGTCAAACCAATCATCGTTGGCCCTTAGTGCTAACTTCCAAAGTTCGTCAAACAAAAAAGTAAACCTAGTATCAGTTTTTTGTAGGAATCGAACATTGCTTTTTCGATACAAGGATTCTGTAATTTCTCCCACGGCCCCCATTTTAGCAGACTCGAGAGGAACTCCGTGAGCCAAACGAATAATCTCATCGCATTGACTGTCGCTGAAATGTTTATTAAAGTAACACCATTCGCCCTTCATATCTTTCCTTTTTAATATTGTACTTGTTTAATTAGTTGATGTCAATGGTAGGTCCTAGAGGAATCGAACCTCTATCGCAGGCTTCGGAAACCTGTATTCTATCCGTTGAACTAAGGACCTAAAAGAAAAGGGCCCGGAGGCCCTTTGTCAAAGTTGTACTAGATAATATCCAGAGTTAGGATAGTTTTCTAGCAACCATTCTAACATGCCCGGTTCATTGGGCAGTCTCACAGAATCATACTTGTTGGTAATATAAGTCATATTACATTATGGGGCCGTTGCCATTTTTAAAACTAATGGAACCGCCTTCCGCTAAGATACGTTTTTTAACGTCCTCGAACAAAATAGGAGCAAAGTCTGTGGTCTCGACGCAGACGTTATGGTAACGAACGTCAATGACACCGTCCTTCATAACTCTATTGGCATGTAAGTGACCGTGTACATTAACACCAAAGCGACCTAAGGATTCCTCATGAATAGGAATATGGCTAAAGATCATTCCTTCAACAACGTGATAGGCACGTAACTCTCTGAAATGTTCTCTATATTCCTCATCACGGAAGATGTCGTGGTTACCACGGATCAACACCTTGTCACCATTTAATCGAGACAGTGTGGGCAATGCTCTACGGTTAATAACAACATCACCTAAATGATAGACTTTGTCTTTGGGACCTACACGTTCATTCCAAGCCTTGATCATGAACTCGTCCATTTCTTCTGCGTTATCCCAAGGACGTAATTTAGTTACTCCGTCGGATCGTGTGAAGCGACATACGCCCAGGTGCCCAAAGTGTGTGTCACTGACTAAAAATACTGCTGGCATCTTACTCTCCTTTCTTTCTTGAAATCCAACCATTGTAGTTGGGGTCTTTTACTTCATCAACTCCAAATATTCCACATACCTCAAAGTCTGGTCCGGAGATGGTTACAAATTCATCAACGTACTTTGCCATTTCAATGGCAATGTTAAGATCTGCGGACTTACCTCTAACGTGGCCTTCTTTATCTATTACTTTATACATACGTTAATTATAACACGGTTTTACCAACTTGTCAACCGGCAAACCAAATTTGGGTAAACCCTTCTTCTTCTGTGGGGTCTTCCCAAGACTCAATCATTGTTTCAATTACTCTTTTTGGAATAACTTTACCCGGACGACCTTTAAGTCTACGCTTCAATTCATCTTGATCTGGAGTTTTGAACACCACAGCAATATGCTCGTAGTCTGGTAACATTCGAAACTTCTTAGCACGACTAACCACTGTGGTACTAGTTTGGTCCCAAATGATATCACGATTCATTTCACGAGCCGCAACAACTTCCTTGGCCATTAGTTCAACTGCTGTGGGCATAAAATCTGTGAACACTTCTGAATAGGTCCGTCCTACTTCCTTGGCATAGATTTCAACCCACTTGTCTGTACTAACTTTGGCACAGGTTAAAGCCCAGTCTTGTGAATCTACCCATGTAGATTTGCCAGAACCGGGCACTCCGACTAATTGATAACATTTAGGCATTACTGATTAGATTCCTTGTATTAAACATAGTTAATTATAGCATACTTTTACCACTAAGTCAACTGACCTAAATACTATTATGCATCGCCCAGAAAATCGTTTTGAACAAATGAAAGCCCTAATAGAGGAGCTTTTAGAGTACTACGTCAAAGACACCGACGGTTCGACTCTTGCGGCTCAACGTGGTTTATTAACGGGTATTTTGGCTAGAGTAGCTTCTACTGATTGGGAACTTGCCAAAGAAATTGAAGCAAGAATTCAAAGAGAAAAACAAAAATAAATGGTCCCCCACTGAGGAATCGAACCTCATCCTGGACCTTATCTAGATTAATCGGTTATAAGCCGACCTGCTCTCCATGAGCTAGCGGGGGATGTAATTGGTTGCGGGGGACGGATTCGAACCGCCGATCTTCAGGTTATGAGCCTGGTGAGTTACCACTTCTCCACCCCGCGGTAATCAACTTGGTATAATATGCGGTATGTACGGAACTGCTCTTGGACCACCGTAGAGTTGTTCAAAAAGTTTTTTAGCTTCTTGCGGCGTGTCCGCATAGATACGCTTCTTTTCTTCACCACTTGGTGTTCTTACAGTTGTTTCATACATTGGCATATTATACCTCTTAAATTGGTCGGAGTACAAGGATTCGAACCTTGGACCCCCTGGTCCCAAACCAGGTGCGCTACCAGACTGCGCTACA
>ENA-OSIY01000555-OSIY01000555.1-marine-metagenome-genome-assembly--contig:-NODE-555-length-20763-cov-5.481002_pt1 | contig 20763 bp, 17 predicted proteins | sample MGYA00237884_ERZ534233 | MGnify/ENA primary metagenome ERZ534233 (study PRJEB26412, sample SAMN06343840) | marine metagenome | isolation source: estuarine water | place: USA: Columbia River Estuary... | reverse complement strand
GACTTGCGGGCAGCACCGCTTATTCCCAAGATGATCACTATACTCAGCCGGGTGACTTATATCGCTTATTTAGCAAAGAAGAACGCGCACGTCTAGCCGAGACGATTGTCGGTGCAATGATGCCTGTGGAGAACGAGGAGATTAAATTACCCGAAGATTTGCTTTTGGAAATACAATCATTAAAAGACAGCTTAACCGAAAATGTCGTTAAAGTTGGTAGATTAAATGTACAAAAATCTTTCTATGAAAGGGATTTTAAAATGCTTAACGAGGAGCTTGATGAGTTATATGCCCAATCAGCAATCATAGCCAAAAAGGAAGAGGAAATGGAAATAAGAATAACCACACAATATGGTGCAGGTAGATTGGATCTTGCTTCTGGGGTTTTCATAAAGCAGTAATTACAAACAACTGTTAAATTAAAGGACCTAATGGTCCTTTTTTGGTATTTAGTGGTTACGTATTTTATTATTTTGATATATAAAGAAAAGTTTAAATCGAAATGAGTTTTTATCCAGAGAATAGATTTCCAAAGAAAGGTGAACCAGTGTATAATGGCAACGGAGAGCAATATAATATATCGGATCCAAGATATGCATACCATGACGGACTACAAAACACTGATAAGATCATTGATTCCTCAACGGGTAATATTTATAGCACATCAGGAGCAGCTATAGCTAGATCCCAACAAATTGGCTGCGGAGGATTTCACGAGGTCACTATCGACGGCAATACGATGTATATGCCATGTGAAAGCCCCTCCTATTATGATTTGAGAATGGAACAACTCGATAGTGCCTTAAACTTCACATATATAGGTAATTACAGGGTATTAACATGGGATAAACCATTCGAGAATGTTATAAGATATAATGGATGGATAATAGATGCTATTCAGAGTACTAATAATGAACCAACGATAGATGCTGATGACATTTCTATAGATTTTAGATACAGTATAGATGGTAAAACCTGGTCGTTGTGGACAAATGTAGGAACTGCATTAAGAGGGATAACAAATAACTTTTCCGATGTATTTACAATAGAACTCGATCCCAATAATAAATTCTACCCCGAATTTAGATTCACCTCTGTTTTACTTAATGACGACGGGACGGTAATATATGAAACTGACGAGCCAATAGATCCGTCGGTGATAATAATTTCATTTCTTATTGATGTTGATTATGCAGAAACCCCGGAAATACCAATCAGGAAACCTGCACCAACATGTTCCAATGAAATCTCGGATCGCCCTGTTGTTTTCTCTGATTGTAAATTTACATTCAATCCGTATGCTGTCAACAAGGCACTAAATATCTACAAGGATTTGAGTCTGATGGTAAACAAGTTATTTGGTCTTGATGCAAATTACTATTCGGTGCAACCTCAGGCTAGAGGTAAGGATGTTGTCCTAAAGGAATACACGCTATTCAATGTCGTTTCTGAGAAGTGTGTTAAGGTAATGGTGAACCAGAATCAATTTCCGGATAATAAGATTAACTTTGACCCATTTGGATTACAATTCGAGGATGTATTTGAAGTTCAAATGGATAAAAGATATTTCGAATCCATATTTGGTAGAGGCTCGCAGCCAAGAAAGAGGGATATAATATACTTCCCTTTAACCAATAGAATATATGAGATAAATTCAACTTATCTTTTTAGAGATTTCATGCAAGCACCAGTTTATTTTAAAATGGAGCTTAAAAAATATAATCCTAAAAGTAATACTTATTTTCTTGATCCTGCACACAAGGAGGAACTTGACGGTATATCCCTAACAACCGAATCTTTATTTGGTGATGAAGTTAGAAACGAGGAATTGAAATTATCTAAGCCACAACAATACGCAACAACAAACACTCAGATGTCTCAGGACCCTATCAGATCTTACATTTATAAGAATTTACCAATAATTGGATATGACCTGAATAATAACTGGACCATAGTGCTTAATAATTATTATGATCTATTAGGTGCATTTGTTGATGATTATGAATTTGATTCTGCTCCGGCGATGTACAGAAATGCAATAAGATACAAAATTCTACCTAAATTGGATGCGGGTGATGAGCTTTCGTATAGCGCATGGTTTAATCTTAGAGATTTTTACGACAATCAACAAATGCTAAAAAGACCCAATCCTATCATCAATATAAATCTAGTAAGTAGCAGTTCAGATACTATTGTTTTTAGTAGTCATCCAAGAAAACATAAATTGGAACCTTGGATTTCTTATGATACTAATCCGGAAGGTTACGTTTCGATAAAGGGTGATTCGCAGCACAGCGGGGGATATAGGGTTATTGATGTGATTGATGAATATACATTTACTGTCGAAAATCTATTTGATGATTTTTCCGCTGGCCCGATATCTTGGAAAATGCAAAAAGCTCAAAGTAGAAATTTAATAAGCGGACTTTATATTGAGAATGAAACCGTCATAAAAGGATTTAGAGCTGATATTATACATTCCGGAGTTACTGACGAGGATGGAAATCTATTTTTAGGTGAGGGAAGCCTAGTTGTAAGATTTAATGACACCATAATAAATTCTCCCCTCCAATTTAAACCAGAATATAACGAATGGTATGGTATTGTTATCAACTTCTCCAATGTATATAAACAGATAGCTTCCAATATATGGAAAATGACTTATGATCCTCTTAATACTAATGAGCAATCAAGTAAGTTAGCAATTGTCCACGAGGATTCAAGGATGTTCACTTCACCTATAATATTCTCTGCTCCGTCCGACATTGAAACTGATAAATTAAGTGCTTATTACTTGACTGATAATAATTCTTATAAGATTTATACCGGTCCAATATATCTTAGTAATGTGAGATTATTTAAGAATATGATAGATATAGACAATCAATCAACGGTATTAAACCAGAACATTGTGAGAGATGCACAACTAGCACACATAATAGATAACGCTAAACCTTTATTAATATCGCCCAAATTCGCAAGAAATAAATAAATTATGCCAAGAAGAAAACCCAAGCCGGAGAAGGTTGTTGAGGAAAGAATCAAACAGAGTTTAGACTCCATAATAATGGAGGAATCTTTGGAGGATGTACTTATGCCTAATACTGATGAATTGCCAAGGATGAGATCATCAGATATGATGGACGTTGCCGGAGAGAAGTCTTCCGCATACGCTGACGCGAAAGAATTGCTTGATGCAATAACTGATTTCTATGTTGATCTTGAATCATCCAAGGAAGCTTCCCATGTAGACAGAAAAAGAAAAGCTGATGCTATAAATATATCTTCCATGATGTTTCAGCTCAAAGCTGCCCAACATGCAATAACAAAGATAATAGAGGAGATAGACATGGGAAATTCACATCCCAGATTATATGAAGTTCTTGCTCAATTACAATCACAAATAATGCAGATGCCTAAAGATTACCAAACGTATCTTGAAAAAATGGAGGCTAATTATAAGAAAACTAGAATAGAGATCGATGAGAAGTCTCAGGCTGGTAGATTAAGTATGGACAGATATAATGAGAATGACGGATATTCGACATCAGCATTAACTAGTGATGGTGGAATAAAATCAAGAGGCACTCGAGGTATAATGGAGGGACTCAGAGAAATAATATCCAGTGAGGTCATTGACGTAAAACCTGTAATAGTTGACGCTAATGCTGTGGTTAACGCAAGGGATAAAAAAATAATAGATGCAAATAATCCAAATATGATAAACAATGACGATGGGGGAAATCCCGATGATTATTACATAGAGGATGATTTGCTATAATAAAAATATATGTCTTTACCATCAATAGATAAAAAATACGAGGGTACGAACTGGTCAACTGAGAGAGTTGATGAATTAATGAGGAAAGTTGACGAGGAGGGTCTTGATTATAAAAGTGTACCCAATCCTTTCCATGATAACGATCCAGAATTAAAAAGGGCTAATGTTCTGTGGGAATATACCAAGGATGAATTGTTGGAGATGAAGAAATGTGCGGAGGATGTCACTTACTTTGCTAAATATTGTAAAGTAATGACTGACAATGGGCTGGATTACATAAGGCTTAGAGACTATCAGGGATCGGTACTTAGAGAATATCAGAACAATAGATTTAATATATTTCTGGCACCAAGACAGGTTGGTAAGTCCATAACATCCTCTATAATACTTGTTTGGTATCTTCTTTTTAACCACGACAAAAATGCCATGATACTTGCCAACGTTGGTGATACCGCGGAGGAGTTAATGGATAAAATAAAGTCAATCGTTAAAGGTCTACCTTTTTTTCTTAAACCTGGTATGATAGTTAATAATGTTATGACAATGCGTTTTGATAACGGATGTAGAGTATTAGCTAAAACAACCACGAAATCCTCAGGTATTGGATTTACTATTCACTTCCTCTATATGGATGAGTTTGCACACATTAATGATAATTTTATGGATGCATTCTTTAGATCAACTTATCCAACTGTTTCATCATCTTCAGTTTCTCGTATCATTATAACATCCACACCAAACGGTATGAATAAGTTCTATGAGATTTATCGTGATGCTTTAACTGGTGATAATACTTTCAATCCTATTAGAGTTGACTGGTGGCAAGTACCAGGAAGGGACGAAGCATGGAGGCAGAGGGAGATAGGTAACTTAGGTAGTCAGGAACTATTTAATCAGGAATATGGTAATCAATTTCTTAGTTCCTCAAGTTTATTACTAGGATCAGAGGAATTGAGAAAGATCCGAACCAATGAGATTGAGTATGAATGGAGGGAGCTTTCTGAGCTTCATTATTCAGGTGTGAATTATGAAAATCTAGTTTGGCATCCTAAATTTGATACTGACACTTGTGATGAGCCAGGAAAGAAATTTGTTATTTCGATAGATCTTAGCGGAGGTGGAAGTGGAGATTATACAGTTATGAGTATATTTAAAGTGACTCCGCTACCTAAATCAGTTATAGAATCCCTTGTTGAATACGAGGACGAATCAGATTTCTTTGGACTTATACAAGTTGGTGTCTTCAGGGACAATGAAATAAAATTGGAAGACACTCTCAAGATATTGCAGATACTTTGCTTAAACATAATAGGTGTTGATAGAGTTAAAATAGCTTTAGAGATGAACTTTAAGGGTGAGTTGCTTTATGATAAGATGATTGCTAAGGATGATTTCTTTGATGAAATGTTTCTTTTTACTAAGCATACCGAAGCAGCAAGAGTTATGAAGGTCGGCATAAAGTACAATGAGAAGAATAAAATGAAGTATTGTGAATTACTAAGAAGCACCATTAAGGAGGGAAAGATAATGATAAATGAAAAGAAATGGACCGTGCCGGAGCTTTTTACTTTCGGTTTAAACAATAGGGGAACGTATTCCAGCCAGAGTGGACATGACGATGTAGCAATGACTCTCGTTAATCTATCCGGAATATTTGAGGGCTATGAATTCAATCAAATGGTGGGCGAAATGTTTGATGAACTGGAAAATGATAATCCATATAAAAATATGATTCTTAGAAAACTTGAGGGTGATATGATGTCCGAAGAGGAAACTACAAAAGGACCTAAGACCAAGGAAGGTAGAGGTTACAGTGACTTTAATAATTTGCTTTAATTTAAAACCAAAACTGAAGTCTCCCAATAATTCCAATTTTCTTTTCGATATATAGATCAGAAGCAAAAATATCTTTAATAATAATGGCAAATAAGGTAAAAATAGACTACTCTCAGTTTAGAGCATCTGGAGTTTATACACTTGAATTTGACGCGTCACAAAACGTGATCCTAACATCTCAAACTATTAGATTAGTTGTGGGTTTCTCTAATAAGGGCCCATTCAATACGCCGGTTTATATACCAGACGCAACAACAATGATATCAATATTTGGGGATATCGACGGTTCTCTAGAAAATAGAGGATCATTCTTCCAAAGATCCATATTAACTTGTTTGAACGCTGGACCAGTTTTCGCATTGAATCTTTTAAAATTGAACGATGATTTAGAAAGTGCTGATCCGGATCAGGTTTCGTATCGTTCATTCTCAGTTGATACTGAGGAATATAACGGTGTAGTAACAAACAGGCTTTACTCTTCATACTATAACAAAGAGAGATTCTGGTTTGCAGATCCTCAGTATTTCTTAGCAACGTTAAGTGTAGCTGATCAGGGTAAACTTTTTAGTTTAACTAATCTTGGAAAATCTCCGATGAGTGTAATTGTTAGAAAATCTACGGATTCAACTGCTCCGCTGCTTGGATATAATATATTTGCGATAGATTGGTATGGTGCTAATAATGTGCCTAGCTTTATGCACCCATATGATTACATGTCGGATTATTTTGTGGACGTTATTGCAGTTTATGGTGACTGGACAAATTATACTGCCCTTTCTTTGGATCCACTTTGGAATACATATTTCACAAATAATGGATTCATTAAGAGTAGAATAGATTCTTTCCTTGCTAATCCTAATGTGGCTATAGTTGAATCAGTCACTGGTGCTATAATTCCAAATTTTGTAGATCTTAACGGAGTTAATCAGTACATACAAACTTTAATAAATAACAATACAGCCTCTACCGGATTATTCTGTGCTATTGATGCTAAAGCTTTCGATGCTTTGTGTGAAAATACTTCAAGAATAGATCTTGTTGGTAATCACCTTATCGATGAATTAACAGGTGATAGAGATTTACCGAATCCTAGAATAAACTTCTTAAGCTATGATCAAGCACTTCAAAATGATTATCTATACACTCAAAAGGTTGTAGGTTTAACTGGATCAGGAGCTTTCTTTGGTCCTACTGGAGCAACAGCTTATACTTCCGGTATGAATGTAGGAACACTATATAAATTAACTGCACCCGGTCCAAGTGGTGGAGTAGTTATAGGTGCTACTTCTGGTGTTATATACACTGCTTTTAATACATATGATCCAAATTTAAAATACGGAGGATTACATTATCTGCAAACATCAGGTTTAACCGGAGCTAATGGTTATTTCAATACTGCTGCACAGAAACTTGCATTAAAGGATTTTGTGTCTGTCAATTCTTCTGATGACCAGAAATTCATACTGGGTGTGGTTCATTACACAGCAGCTGGTTTAACTGGGGCTTTAATTAATCAGTTTAATGAAGCAGATTTCATCAAACTTAAAATTACCGGTACTGTTGATGTTGGAAATGAGTTAAGAATACTATTTAGCCATCCTCTTGATACTGATGCCTATGTTTCACAAGGTGTAACAGTTAGACCTGTATATGAAGTGATTTCTTATAATACCGGAGCTTCTGGAAGTAATGCACCATTATACACAAACGCTTATCAATTTGGTAATTCCGATTACTTTGACAGAATTGATGTTGCAAACATTAATGGCATAACTGGTCCAGGTGCACCTTTAGGAATATCTAAATCACTTATCGCATATAACGCTTCTCCACTGTACCAATCTTATAAATTTGCGGAAATAGAGAATGATGATTCGATATGGACAAGCTCAACAGGAAATCCTGAACAAGCATTAGGTTTTGAAAATACTGTTGATAAGGATCAATTTAGTTTAACTTACGTTAGAGCATATAGCCAACCGGCCAGACCAGAAAATTCAATAGTAAATATAGCGGACTTTGGTGCTAGCTATGCTTCTAATAATGTTGGTTTACCAGTGAGTGCACAAAAAGTGAACATAGTTTCTCAAGTTGGTTCGATAAACGATTACATTGACGTCACAAGAGTTGATGTTACAACATTCTTAGTTTCTCAGGATTCACAAGGAAATGTGCCATTTTCTGTAGGTGATCTTATAGTTTCAACTGATTTAGATATATGTGAACCACTGGCTGGTAACAGACAGAGCAGATTGTCAAAAATTAAAACTGTTGCAGCAACTTCTACGTTTGGTGTGTATAAAGTAATTTCAACTAGACCTATACTTTATTACACTTCCGGTGTTGGTGTGAGAGTACAGAAATTCAAATCTATACCTCAATTCACAAAATCTTTCGATTTCACATACCTTAAAGGGTTTACTATGAATGAAAGACATAGACCAAATGGAAGCGATGCTAGATTATCCGAAATATTGGATGTTCTGTACGAAACAAATATAGCTAAAACATTAGCTGCTAAAGATATAATATCGTTTAGATACATTATTGATACATTTAGCGGACAAATTTTGCCTGCTTCTAAATATCAATTTAGTAGACTTGCAATGCTAAGACAACAAGCTTTAGCTATAATAAATGCGCCTTCGATGGCACAATTTAGAGAAAGTACCGATCCTAGATTTACTAATGCACCTACTGCTCCGAATCCATATCCAAGTTTAAATACTTCGTATATAGTAGACGGTGGTAATTTATCTCTTAATCCTAGTTATACCTTCGGGTTACCTCCAGAGGCTGATGGATCTAAGTTTTGTGCATTCTATTCTCCTTTCATAACGATGAGAGATTCAAATAGAAATATAAATGTTCCGCCTGCGGCTCTTGTATCTAATAATTTCATTAGAAAATTTGCTAACGGTGAACCTTATGCGATTGTGGCTGGACAAAAAAGAGGAATATTAAGTGGTGGTAACATCGTTGGTGTTGAATATGATTTTACTGATGAGGATAGAGCAAATCTTGAGCCATTCGGTATCAATCCAATTGTTAAAAGAAGAGGTATTGGTGTTGTTATAATGGGTAACCAAACTGCTTACCAACAAGTTAATTCTGCTTTCAACTTGGTACACGTGAGAGATCTACTTATTAGTATAGAAAATGACGTACAAGAAATATTAGCAAATTACTTATTTGATTTCAACGAGGATTCAATAAGATTAGAAATTAAAACTCTTGTTGATAATTACCTTGATGGTGTTAGAGCTGGTGGTGGTATTTATGCATACCAAACCATAATGGATTCTTCGAATAATACCCCTGCGATAATAGATATGAACATGGGTATAATAGATATAATAATAGAACCAGCTAGAGGTATACAAAGATTCATTAATAGAATTACTGTTACTAGAACAGGTGGGATCGCTTCTGGAGGATTTATACAATTTGCGTAATCTTCAGTTCAATAAATAAATATAATTAACTATGGCCGGCTTATCACATTATCAGAATTCGCTATCATCTATAAATAAATTTGAACCAGTTTACCTAAACCAGTTTGAAGTTACTATTATACCACCATCTGCTGTTGCCGGTGGGCCAATACTATTGCAGCACGTTACTAAAGTTGGTGGTCTTGCACTTGATAAAAATCCAGGCACTGTGAGTCAGAAGTTCAAGTTTGCTAAAAGAAATTATGCTGGAGCTAAACCTGAGCAAACCTATATGGACCTTAGTCTTAGTTTTACCGTCAACCTTAATGATCAGAATTCTATGTATGTCTTCAAGACATTGAGACAATGGTCGGATTTGATATATAATCCTCTTACTGGAGCGATGGGTATAAAGAATGATTATGTTGGTTCTATTTCCATATCAGTATTCAATAAACATGGTGATGTATTTAGAAGAATTAGAATACCTTCGTGCTTCATTTCGGAAGCAATAAATTCTATGGAACTGGATTATGAGAATCCCTCAATATACACGATTACTACATCTTGGGTTTGTGATTACTGGGAAGATTTATTCATATAACAAGTTTATACAGACAAAAAAGAGATCAAAAATTGGTCTCTTTTTTTGTTGTTAGTTATATAGATAAAAAACAACCATTATGGATAATATGTCACCTGAAGAAATACTCAGAAGAAGAGAGGATGCTAGCGAATTTGTATATGATGACCCGGTTGATCAATATTCGGATCATTTAATTTCAAATTACCTAACACCTAACCAGGATTCTTTAGAAACCGAAAATGAGAAGGAAGAACCTGTCGTTGTGAATCAGCCTTCTGTGGAATACGAACCTGAAATAAAGCCGGATCCGTCTATAATAAAACCTATCTATCAGGATCAGAAATTTGAACCACAAAAGCCACAAGATCGCCCAGCGAATCGTGAACCCATAAACCCAAATAGGGAGCAACCCCACATTGAGCACAACCATATGGATTCTAGGAAATTAAGTGAATCCAATTCTTTTGGTAAAGCGCAGAGCATATCCCAATCTCCTGCTTTTGATACCGGATGGAAGAACGTTCCAGTTTCCATATTGCCATCACGTGGATTATTTTATCCCGATGGAACAAAAATGGCAATCAGATCGGCCGAAGTAAGGGAGATACGACACTTTTCTATGATCGACGAGGATGATAGATTGGATATAGAGGAAAAGTTAAGCTACGTGCTCGAAAGATGCCTTAGAATTGATTTTCCCGGTGAAGGTGTGGTGTCATATAGGGATTTAAAGCAGGAGGATAGATTTTTTCTGATTCTTGCCATAAGAGACTTAACGTTTACTAGAGGAGAGAATTCAATTTTACTTAAGCCTAAGAAAAAATGTAAGGAAACTAAGGAGTGCGCAATAGGTGAAGGTATAGAATTAAGAACTGGGGTTTTAAGTTCTTATGAGCTGGACGATAGAATAATTAATTATTACAATCCAGAAACTAAAAGTTTTACATTTGACATCAAAAGAATAAACAAAAGAATAGAGATGTTTGTTCCCAGTATAGGTGTAAATCAGAAAATAAGTGAATTTATAACTGATTGTGCTAGCAAAAAAAGACCGATCGATGACGGATTTCTTAAAATTGCTCCCTTCATATTTGGTGAATGGAGAGATTTAACGAATGAGTCAATATATCTGAGGATGAGAGAATCCGATTATTGGACCAAGGAGGAATATAGTTTATATTTCGAATTATCTGAAAAAATAAAGATTGGAACTATCCTTGAGATTAAGGTGAATTGTCCAGCCTGTGGTGAGGAGGCCATTGCAGACATCGCCTTTCCCTCCGGGCTCAGATCTCTTTTCGTTATTTCAGATATCTTTGGAGAACTACTTTGAAATAAAGTTTAGATTGCATAACGAGCATTCTGTCGATATGCTATGGCTAGAGAGTATACCATTCTACGAATACCAAATATTCCTTGATAAACTCAATTCCGCAATAGAACTTGAAAATGCTGAAATTCAAGCTGGGGATGGGGTTAAACAGCTATTTAGCTTCACGAAATAAATATATAGTATACTATGGCAACTGATCAAAAACTACTTTCTCAGATAATGGATCTTAGCAGGAATGTTGAGAAACTTTCAGGCGAGATGAAAAAGAATACAACTGTAACCTCCGAGCTTACTGAAAAAAAAGAAGCTGAAAATAAGGAGGGAGCAAAGGATCAGGCGAAAATATTGGATAGCCTGAAGGGACTCGATTTCAAGGGACTGAAGGATGAGCTATCTTCAGTTGCTAAAGGATTTACCGGGTTTGATATAAAGGGGCTAACTGATGGTATCAAGGGTCTGGATTTCAAAGGTCTCTCGAAGGACCTAAAGGGATTGGATTTTGATGGGCTTTCAAAGAATTTAAAGGGCCTTGATTTCAAAGGTCTTGGTGACGGATTAAAGAATCTTGATATAAAGGGTCTTAGCACTGATTTAAAGAAACTTGACTTTAAGGACTTAACTCAAAGTATAAAGGGAATAGATCTTAAGGGACTATCCGACATGAAGGGTGGATTAGGTGATCTTAAAAATTTCGACGTTTCAAGTTTAACAAAAGGAGGCGGAATAAAGGATATTGTTTCCGGATCCATTGGTAAGATGGGCAAAGGACTACTTGGTGCATTCGAAAGTGGTGGTGTGGTTAAAAATCCTGGTGCTTATCTGGTAGGAGAAAAGGGGCCAGAGATTGCTAATCTACCAAAAGATGCTACAGTAATACCAAATGATAAAACCGAAGCCATATTATCAGGTAACCCTTCATCGATTAGATCCAAAGTTAAAGAAAAAAAGGGTGCTAATTATCCTTCCAAGGAGGAAATTGATGCAAAGAGAAGCGAGCTTCTAAAGGAGGATCCTGAATTTTATTCGGATCCAGCTGAGCTTAATGATGAGCTTGAGTACTTTATTGATAATTATAAAGGTGTTAAGGAATCCGATACATTCACTATGGAGAATGTACAGAAGCTAGGTAAGCCAACCCCCAAGAATGAAGTCTCGCCAGTTTCCCCGATTGTTACATCACCCACACCAGCATCAAAAACTCCTGGAGTGGAAAAATCCGAATCCGAGGTCGTGAATAAAAAGCAAGGTTTATTCTCCAGAATATTTGGGAAGCAGGAGAAGAAGGAAAAAGAAGCAAGCGAAGCTCCTAAAGAAAAGGGTCCAATTGATGTGGGTAGTATTGTAAATAAGGGAGCAAGCTTACTTAGTTCCGTACCACCTCAATTGATGGGTAACGCTGGATCTGATATTGGTGCTGCTTCCGGTGCATTGGAAGCTATAGGAAAAACAGAGCTACCTAAATTGATTGGGCCTGCTAATGCACCTGAGATAAAGAATTCGATACCATCTCTTTCCAAAAAAATGTCACCACCTAAAGCTGCTGAGCAGGGTAATGCAAATTCAAGTACTAGTAATATAATGGAGGGTATATCCGATATAACTTCAAAATCTGGTATAGGAAACGCTATATCCGGGATTGGTGATAGTGCAAAATCTGCCATTGGTGATATAGCTAAAGGAATCGGAGGAATTGGCGGATCCGGTGAGCCAGCTGGTGGCGGCGGCCAAGTCGATATGGGTGAGGCTGTTGAGGTTCTAAATAAAATATTAAATGCTCTAAATGGGCCTCTGAGCTTTTCTCCTATGGACTCCCCATTTAGACCAAACTCCAAAAGGATTTAATTATTTTACTTTTTTTTTATAAAAATTTTTTATTTATCGGGAAACTTTCTTATATTTGCATCATAATATATAATCGATGAAAATGCAAAGAGTAATAGCAAAGAATATCTACACAAATTTGGATTTTGTCGATGCTGAATTTCTATCAATATCTTACTGGTCAATAACACCTATATCTGAAGGAAGATATGAGGTATATTCCTCTTGTGAGTCACCCATAGATAAGGATCCTGCTCAATCAAGGAGGGATTCAATATATCTCGAGATGGCAACAGTGTGGTCTAAAAATTCATACTGCAAAAGAATGCAGGTTGGTTGTCTAATAGTTAAAGATAGATCAATAATATCCGACGGATACAACGGGACGCCAAAAGGATTCCCTAATGTTTGTGAAAGTGACCAGGATACCACATTAAGTTCGGTTTTGCACGCAGAAGCAAACGCAATAACAAAATTAGCAAAAGGAACACAAAGTTCGGTAGATTCTACCCTTTATGTAACATTGTCCCCGTGTTACGAATGCTCTAAGCTAATAATACAATCTGACATAAAAAGAGTTGTATTTTCGGAAGTTTATAGAAAACCTGAATCTATAGCATTTTTAGCAGAAGCGGGAATCGAAATAGTAAAATCAAACATCAAATAAATATGGAAGGAAAAGAGAAGAACATTCAGAGGTTAGCGGAGGATTTCATCACGCAAAAGACTGACAAGTCATTTAAAAATTTATTTGATAGATTAAGACCCGGTGTTCTAAATCACTGTTACCTTATTCTCAAGGAACAGGAATTGGCAGAGGATGCATTCCTTAATACCATGGCAAAGATATGGACGAAGATAGAGCAATATAATGATGACAGAGGAAATTTTTCGACATGGTGTTATAACATAGCTAGAAACGAGTCTTTGCTGCTTTTAAAATCACGAAAAAAATACAATAGCAGAACGGATATTGAGATTGAATTCCTTTCTGAGAAAAATACAATAGGTAACATGGGTGGTGTTTATAACATGGAAGACGACTTCAGTTATGCTTTCATGAATGAGGAAAATGATATGGATGTAATCTACGAATCGGTGCTTAGTGAAATAAGAGAACTTCCTGATCTATATAGAGATATTATGATAGACAGGGAAATCAATAATATGAAATATAAGGACATAGCGGAGAAGTATGGAATAAAGAAAAGATCCATTGCTACAAGAATAAGAAGAGCAAGAAATAAAATAAAGAAAATAATGGAGGGGAAACATTGATTTGTTTTCTTCTATAATAAATAAAGTATTATTATGTTTAGAATATTTAAAGTAATCAAAGAGATTTCCTTATATAAGGAGTATGTCAGAACAATAAGGGCAGAGGAGGGATTGAGTCCAATCTGGAAAGCTAAAAATTTGAGAATTGATAAAATAAACAGAATTTACACTGTTATTAATTTACCACTTGAGGTTTTACTTGCAACTGACTTACCGAAGGAATCTAGGCCTTCTTTTGTGATAAATGAAGTTAAACCAATAAACACCTACCTCCAATCTCTAAATTTGGAGGAATTAATAACGATGGGTATAGAACCGGTTGCTGGAACTAACGAGGAGGCATATCTTGTCGTTTATCAGTTCTTGTTTAGACACATAAGTGTACTGTGGATACTTAGATTTATTGCTGAAATAGCAGCTATAGTAACCATAATAGTAAAATGGAATTCTATAATCAGCTTATTCTAATATGCAGGAAATATTAGATAAAAAGAAAATCGAGATAGAGAGAAAACTCGAATTTTTTAAGGATGGTAGATTTACATTTCATGAGGAAAGCCACGTTTATAGATACGGGGGAGTAAAATATGATTCCGTTACAACTTTTCTTAAAACGTTCAAAGAGCCATTCAATAAGGAATTTTGGTCAAAGAAAAAAGCAGTCGAAAGAGGTGTAGACACATCAGTTATATTAAATGAATGGAAGGAAAAGGCTGACACCGCAACGGATCTGGGAAGCAAGGTACATAAATACATTGAAGACTTTTGGTGTGGGATAAGAGAAGCTCCAGCTGATGACGATAGTGAATATACTAGGCGAGTGAATAAATTTCTTGATTTGTATGCAAGAAAATTTACTACATTAGTTCCTCTTAAACCTGAGCTTAGAATATTTTCTCGTAGGTGGAGATTAGCAGGAACTATAGATCAGCCATTTCTATTCTGGGATTCCGTTAGAGAAAAAGTTTTTCTGATTATCGGGGATTGGAAAACAAACGGTGAATTTAAGGACGACAGTCACCCAAAGGGAAAATACAAGAAGCTGCTTAGACCTTTTAATCACCTCTATGAGAATCACCATAACGAGTATTCCATTCAAATAAGCATGTACAGACTGATACTCGAGGATGAATTAGGTATAGAAACTGAAGGTGGATTCCTATGTCACATTGGGCCGGATAGTGATCCTAAAATATACCCAGCTAAGGATCTTACCGAATTACTTAGAGTTTATCTTGACCAAAACCGAAATAATTTCGATGTTTTCGATATAAGATAAGAAACAAAATTAAAAAAAAACACTAAGAATAAAAAAACATAATTATGACAAAGAATAAAAAATCAGAAAGCATGCAGGAATCTAATGGACCTGGTGCATCAAAAGTGGTTGACTTTAACGTGAATGATCCGAGTCAGGAATTTAACTTAAATATTGATCAGAGATTAGTTGATTCATTGGAAGCTGAAATATCAGAAAAGAAAGATGAGATAAGATCCAAGGTATATGCAATTTCTTGCGATGCTAATGTTATGGATCTTTATGAAAAATACATGACGGAGCAAGCTGAATGGAATTCAACGGAAGCATTAGGTGTTTTGGAAATCAATAGACAAATTCAAAAAATAAAAAAAGAGGGAATCAAGGATGGTGTAATCTATATGGGTGCATTACCTTTAGAAGCAAGTCACTATTTTATTTCTAAGGCAAAAGGTAATGGCGTTGATAGTGCTCGTAACTTTGTTTCATTATACAAGGCTTTTGATCAGGCTCTTACTGATACCAAACAAGACGCTGCCGTCATAAAAGATCTTGAACAACAATTGAATGCAGCTATGCAAGGAATTTCTCTTGGATAATCTGACATCAGGCATTAAAAAAGCTAGCTTTGTGCTAGCTTTTTTTGTGCAAATATTTTTTAGATATATAGATAACAATAAACATAATAAAAAAATATGATTGATATAATCGAAAAGAGAGCTAACCTGATAATAATTTTTCTTTTAGTTTTAGTTTTATTAAGACAATGTGGAACTAGTTCAGATCTTAGCAGTATTAAAAAAGAGTTAAAATCACAAAAATCTTTACTAGATAGTCTGCCTAACAGAAATGACGTTAAGATAGAGGGATTGAATTCGGAGAAAAGAATGATACAAGCAACGGATAGAAAGATGCTGGATGTTCAGAGACAGACCGAAATAGAGAGAGACATAAAAATATTAAGTAAAAAGTAATGAATAGCAGGGTTTTAAAAATATTCATAATATCTACTTTTGTTAGTTTGTATTTGATAGTATCGGTAATATCAACTATACATGTCATAGATTTTTTTAAATTATCGAATCCTGATTGGCTGGCTATATCATTAGCTCTTGCATTTGAGGTTGGCGCTGCTGCTTCTTTAGCTTCTCTAATCGTATTGGATAAGATGAATAAATTTATGATATGGACTCTTTTTATAGTCTTAACTCTAATGCAAGCAATGGGAAATACTTATTATGCATACACTCACCTTACTAGCTTTAATTCATGGGTCGAATTATTTGGTCTTGTTGACGATGACATTATTTATCAGAAAAGAATGCTTTCACTAATAAGTGGAGCTATATTGCCTCTTGTTTCTCTAGGTTTTATAAAATCTTTGGTTGATTACATAAGACCTGAAGAAACTGAAAGTGAATTACCACAGGATGAGGATGTATCGGATGTAATTGAAGAACCTCAGGATGAAATATCAGATGTTGTAAGTAGTGATTACCAATCCGAATCTTTCGAGAACAGGAATTATTCATTCCACACTGATCCAACCAACATTAAATAAAAATAATAATAAGAAGTGGCAGATCAAGAAGACCAAAATATAAACAATTTCGATGGTGGTTCGGCAAGCCTACCTGGATTAACCCCACTAATTGGTGGCAGCAGCTTATTTGCTCTTGATCCAGCAAATGGGGCAACTGGTGATTTTACTACCACTTACATAAACATAGCGAGAGATAGAAAATCATTAATTGATGGTATACAAGCCACGTTTACTAGATTCAATGAACCGACCAAAATAAGATTCATAAAAGAATCACTTAATGTCGTCAATCAATCAAAAACTATGGATTTTTTAGATTTAACTAATTTTTTCCATCCGCTACAAAGCTTTTCTGACTATCAAAAACAAACTATTTTAATAGCACCCAACACCTCGTTCAACTTGGATCCTTCCTCATTTTATAGTACAAATGGGGAGATATCGATGTTAATAGCAAGAGCATATTATTTGCCTGAGACTGTTTCGGATGATCAGATACTTTTTTGGGATTATAAAGCCAATCAAAGAAATATAATGGGAAAATTTATGGTATTGACTGGTGCTATTAAGAATGGATCATCATGGAAAGGTTGGGACATTAATCCTTTTGATGACGGTCAACCTTATAGTTCTTTGGGTGGATTTATATTCACCAATCCAACTAGTTTTGAGGTGAAGCTAACAATAATAACAGCAAACTAAAATGGCAACAAGACCAGTAATTTGTCCCGGTGAAGGACAGGAAGGATTTTTATTCAATAGGGGAAATCTAGTTTTGGATGACGGTACCCGAATAAATCCGCCAAGCTATTTATTAATGAAAGATCTCGAATTGGAAGTAAAATCATATTCGAGAAGTAGGATAAATCTCGGTCCAGGTAGATCTGTTCTTCTTAGCCAAACTGACATAGCAGATAATTACGGGTATGTTTCGTTTATCGCTGTGAGAGTTGATTACAAAGCAACAACTGTGGAATCCCAGAAATATATAGAGTGGGAATATGACGGTAACGTAAACTATCTTGGTGAGTTAATGGTTTTATCCGGAAAGAGAACATCATCAATTAATTCAGCTGAAGAGGGATGGGATTTGTCCAATCCCAGTGAATTTTTCAATGGTGGAGGTATAATATTTAGTAATCCGCATCCAGATTTTAGTGTGAGGATGGAAATATTAATAGGAAGGTAATAAAACTGTAAAAGAAATAAATATATAGTAGAAAGTTTCTTGTCACAGCACGGATATATAATCAGTAAAAAAAAAGTAAACCATGGATTTTATAAATCAAGTTAAAAAACTAAAAGAAATAACAAAATCACCCGAGGTTAAGGCATTATGCGAAAATTTCATTAACGGTGGTCAAGTTTCAAAGGATGAATTGATGGCATCCATAAACGAGAATGCAGCATCAATACAGCAAGAAAGCACAACTCCGAATATACAGAGCCACATTGATTCTATAAGAAAAGAGGAAGCAGGTGTATCTAAAAAATATGCGGAATCACTGATGGAATCATGGGGAGGATTAAATGGAAGAAAATCTTCTTATAATTCTGGATCTTATAACGGAAAAGCTGAATCTGAGAATTTTATTAAAAATGAAGAAACCAAACTATTTGAAAATATAGCAAATCTTGATTCTTCTGATCAGTCAACCAAATCTTTTGTTTCTTCACAGGGAGTTAAAAATCTAGGTGTACTTGAAGCTATAGAGAAAATCAAAGGTTCTTCTATTTACACCTATCCGAAAGCTAAAATAGTATGCGAGCAATATCAGAATTTAATAATAAATAAAAATGTTAAGGAATATTCTCTTGTACATAACTTTATTGCTGAACTTGAATCTTTCTCATGGGACGATTCAGCTAAGGAAATAACTGAATCATTAAGAGAAAAAGCAACATTGCTATCTAGAGAGATAGAGATTGCAAAAGTTTTGGAAGCAATAAAAAATAGCGGAAGCGCATCATTTTATTCCGATTTAACGGAAACTTTAAATCAGTGGTTAGTTAGTGAAAGTAAATCTAATGGACTTCTTGTTAAAAACATATCCCAATGGTCATTCAATCCGATAGTTAGAGGATTGGTAAATTTCCTTAACATTGATGAAAGTCAAGATAACAGAAGATTAGAAATTCCAGTTACAGCTAACGGCGAATCATCTGTTAATAGAGTATATTCTCCGATCATATTCGAAAATGGTAGTACTTTATTTTACGTTAATGGATGCGTATTTGAAGCTACAAGTAAAGAATTTGGTAAAGTTCCTGCTTCTGTGGTTTCTAAATTGCCTAAAGAATACACTAGCCTTATTGAATCTTTCAATAAGCCATACGTTAAAGTTAATGAAAATGGTGTGTATATTCAACTTGGTAAAAAAATAGTTAGATTGGTTGAAGAAAATGGCACTGTATCTGTGTATTTAGGAAAGGATAAGCTTAGATTTGGAGATGCTAATGGTCTTGCTAAGTTAATTGGATTTGAATCGTCTGCATATTACGGAGTTAATGAAACTGAAGCAATAGGTACAATAATGAACCTATATCAGAATTTTGAAAATATAGTTGAACTTGATTTTGCAAAAAGTGTTAACTCAAAAATATACGAGGGTGTAGCAGTAAACCTATTCAAATGGAACGACCAAATATACGTACAGAAGGTTAACGAGGGAATGAAAGAAAATTCTCTATTTAAAGTAAGCGGATCTCAAGCGGTTGCAATGGTTAAAGATTATATGAGATATGACATATCTGAAGGTTTAACTGAATTCTTGGAAGGTGAATCAAAAATTAAATCTGTTATGGTTAATGACAGAAATAAGGTTCTTGAAAATATCAATAGAGTAGAAACTGAAATTAATAAACTTAATTCCGTGATGGGGTCAAATCCAATGTATGGAGAATCTAAGGAAATAAAAGCGGCACATTCCATGTTGGAAAATGAACTGGTGGTTCTTAGAGAAAAGTGGAATCAAATAAATTCCGAAATTAAAAAATCTGATGAAAATATAGAACTTGAAAGAATTCCTGATCTATTTGAGGATGAAAAATTCAATCTTGGTGATTTTATAAAAGTTAAAGAATCTGGAGAAACTGGAAAAATAATTTCGATTGACGGAAACTCTGGAAGATATACAATATTATTAGATAGTGGTAAAACTGCTGATCATTACGTGAATGAAATTAGCGATCTTGCTGAGGCTTTGGATAAAGCTTCCGAAAAGAATGCAGAAACTAATCCTGATGGTGATGATTCAGATAACGAGGTTAAGGAATCAAACAATTTTAATAAATCTGAATATAGCATAGACGATCAGAAAAAAATCCTAAAGAAACTTGCTGATGGACATGGATTTTCAAATGCACCAAAATCCGAAACTAACGAGGAAATCGAAATGGAACTTGATAGTGTACATGGATATAATTTGACTATGAACGAAGCGAAAGCAAAAGCAGCTATAAAAGGCAAAGGCAACGATACTTTCGAAGATGCTCCTGGTGATAGCAAACTTAATAAAGGAAAAGTTAATAAAGATGGAAATCTTGGAGTAGCCCCTGGTAATAAAGAAAAAGCTAAAGGTAAAGTTGTAGGAAAGGATGGACTTGAGGAAGCTCCTGATGATAGTAACAAAGAAACTGAGTTTAACGGGGAAGATGCAGTAGGTGAAGTTGATGGAATTGGATATAATTTAAAAGAATCTGCTGAAAGCGACGAAGTAAAAAAAAACTAAGCCGTAACTTCTATTTTGCTCCAAAATCTGAAGATCAAAATAAGCCTGGTGAAGCATTTGTAAATTCATCGAAGGGTAAATTAGCTGTAGCGCCGGATGGCAAATCAGTAATTGATAATGATGAGGACGAAGAAGATAGCGACTCTAAGGAAGAATCTAAAT
>ENA-OSIY01000554-OSIY01000554.1-marine-metagenome-genome-assembly--contig:-NODE-554-length-20767-cov-6.875302_pt1 | contig 20767 bp, 18 predicted proteins | sample MGYA00237884_ERZ534233 | MGnify/ENA primary metagenome ERZ534233 (study PRJEB26412, sample SAMN06343840) | marine metagenome | isolation source: estuarine water | place: USA: Columbia River Estuary... | reverse complement strand
GTTCTATTGCCATGAACGAGGTCAAGTTTAGCTATCCAACCCGCGCGGATGTTCCGGTGTTAAAATCCTTAAGTTTTAATTTACCTCAAGGACAAACCCTTGCATTGGTTGGTAGAAGTGGCTCTGGAAAATCGACGATAGCGTCTTTATTGATGCGCTTTTATACCGATTTTGAAGGGGAGTTTACAGCAAACGGAGCATCGGTCGCCTCTATGAACCTTCAATCTTGGCGGAGTGCACTGGCTTTGGTGCCACAGGATGTCTTACTCTTTGGAGGGACCATTCGAGAAAATATCACCTACGGAAATACAGATGCTAGCGATGCCATGATTATTGAGGCGGCAAAAGAGGCGAATGCATGGGAATTCATCGAGGGTTTCCCTGAAGGTTTAGAAACCAAGGTAGGCGATCGTGGGGTTCAACTAAGTGGTGGTCAGCGCCAACGCATAGCCATCGCTCGGGCCTTGTTGAAAGATCCACAATTGTTAATTCTAGATGAAGCCACCAGTGCCCTAGACAGCGAAAGCGAGCACCTGGTTCAGGAAGCCCTTGACCGATTAATGAAGGGGCGTACCTCGGTCGTTATTGCGCACAGGCTTAGTACGATTCGTAACGCGCATCAAATCATTGTCTTAGATGATGGTGCGGTCATTGAAAGCGGTACGCATGAAGAGTTGATGCAGAAGACCGGTACCTATGCAGAGCTGATCAAACTTCAGGATGTTATGGGTAGAGGCGATCGTGAGGAAGAGAAATCGGACCAATTGTAGGCCAACCTAAATTCATGTAGTATCTTAGGAATGATGAAAAAAATGCTTAAACATCCGGCCGCCAAAATCCTCCTGAATAAATACTTTTTGACGGGAATGAGTTTCGTGGTTTGGATGATTTTTTTAGACACCAACAGCTACTTTATTCATTCAGAATTGAATGGGCAAATAGACGACCTCGAGAACGACATTGAATTTTATGAGGAGGCGCTGGAGCGTGATAAAACCCTTTTAGAACAATTAGAGACAAATCCTGAAGCCTTTGAGCGTTATGCGCGCGAAAACTTTGGTATGCACCGCGAAGGTGAAAAGATAACCATCATAGAATTTGAATCCTCAAAGGATGAATGATAAAACTGGCCGTGCCTATCCGCATGGCAAAAGCGTAGCACCCTTATATACTGAAGCGCCTGACCAGCAGCCCGGTTTTCGAGCCAAACCATGGTGGTTGATGGTACAAGAGCATGCAGTTGAGAAAGAATTTGCTGCAAACGACTGGGCATTGGAGCGGTTAGAACACGGCGCGAGCGGTCTGCTTTTTTACCTCTACGATTACCAATACCTGCCGCGCATTCTTCGCGATATTGACTTGCGTTACATTCATTTAGGGCTGGTTGTCGAAGGAAGTGGTCCGGAAGTCATGGAGGCCCTACTGCACCATGCCCATAATGAGATTCACCCACTTGATCAGATTCATGGGTTCATAAATATTGACCCGGTTGAGATTGCTGCGCGAACCGGCTATTGGGACGAGTCAAAGATGTATGATTTGGGAGAACTGAGCAGATTAACGCCGCCGCAATTTAAATTCATGTGCGTAAATGCCAATTTTTATGGCGCTTGCGGTGCTTCTGCCGGAACCCAATTGGGCCTTGCCCTGGCACATTTAGATTTTTATCTGGATGCATTTGGAGAAGTTGGTTTAGCTCAGTATTGGTTGGGATTAAGTGCAGGCACTCATATGTTTGAGGAAATGGCCAAGATTAGAGCCATGCGATTGCTCTGGGGTCGACTGCTTGAAACCTATGGTTTGCCACAGGTGCACCTAGAGATTTATGCAGAGACCAGTATTCAGCAGCAGAGTGCATTGGATATAGAGACTAATCTATTGCGGGCGGCGTCGGCCGCTTTCGGCGCCATTACTGGGGGTGCAGATGCCTTGCAGATCCGTCCGTATACAGCGGTTACTTCCGCTTATGATGCGGAGGCCGAACGATTGGCATTAAACCAACATTACCTTTTCGCCTACGAGAGTTTCCTGGACCGTGTAGAAGATCCCGCTGCAGGTTCCTACTTTATTGAAACACTGACCAAAGAGCTGTGTGAAGAAGCGTGGGAAATGGCTCAAGAGGTTCGCGAAATGGGCGGTATCATTGAGGCATTGAAGTCGAATTGGATTCAAGATAAAATTTGGGCCGAAGCAGCTGAAGCAGCACCAAGCGAATACTTGGGGGTGAATAAATTCCCCGCTGCAACTGGCTTTCCTGAGGGTTTTGAACCGTCGGATGCCGTGAGTCGAACAGCACATCAAAAGGAGTTTTCAGCATGTGATATTGAGCCGTTACGTCCAGTTCGTTGGGCCGAGGCACTGGAAAAAGAACTTCGTAAAAAAGCGTAGGGTATGGGAGCAAATTCTAAATGGACTACGCCAGAGCAGATCGTGGTAAAAAGTAACTACCAGCGCCAAGACTTGGAGGGCGTGCCCCATCTTGGGACGATGCCTGGTGAACCCCCCTATGTGCGCGGGCCCTATGCATCGATGTATGTAGGTAGACCCTGGACCATACGCCAATATGCGGGATTTTCAACTGCAACGGAGTCGAATGCGTTCTACCGCAGAAATCTAGAGGCGGGGCAAAAAGGATTATCTGTGGCCTTTGATTTAGCCACGCATCGCGGGTACGACAGTGACCACGAACGAGTCTTTGGCGATGTTGGAAAAGCTGGGGTCGCTATCGATTCTGTAGAGGATATGAAGGTGCTCTTTGATGGGATTCCATTAGACCAAATGTCCGTATCGATGACCATGAATGGTGCTGTTTTACCGATTATGGCTTTCTATATCGCAGCGGCGATAGAGCAGGGGGTTGCATTGGACCAACTGAGTGGGACCATTCAAAATGACATTCTCAAAGAATTTATGGTACGCAATACGTACATCTATCCGCCAAAGGAAAGTATGCGTATCATCTCAGATATTTTCGCCTATACAAGTGCGAATATGCCGAAGTTTAATAGCATTTCCATATCAGGCTACCACATGCAGGAAGCCGGTGCCACAGCCGATATTGAGATGGCATACACCTTGTGTGACGGTTTGGAATATGTAAAAACGGGTATGGATGCTGGTTTAGCTATTGATGCCTTTGCGCCACGATTGAGCTTCTTTTGGGGCATAGGCATGAATCCATTTATGGAGATAGCAAAAATGCGTGCGGCCCGATTCCTTTGGTCGAAACATTTGAAAGCACTGGGTGCCGAGCATCCAAAGTCTATGGCGCTCCGCACCCACAGTCAGACGTCCGGCTGGTCGTTGACGGAACAAGATCCATACAACAACGTAACGCGCACGGCTATAGAAGCCATGGCTGCGACTATGGGTGGCACACAGAGTTTACACACCAACTCTTTGGACGAAGCCATCGCACTACCTACTGATTTTTCCGCACGCATTGCACGCAATACTCAATTGCATTTGCAGCTTGAAACCGACATCACTTTTACCGCAGATCCCTGGGGAGGTTCTTATTATGTGGAGAAGCTCACTGCGGATTTGATCGATCGTGCAACGGCGCTGATGGATGAGGTAGAAGCGTTGGGAGGCATGACCAAGGCCATTGAAGCGGGTATTCCTAAGCTGCGTATCGAAGAGGCCGCAGCGAAAAAGCAGGCGCGTATCGACAGTGGAGCGGACATTATTGTGGGCGTAAACGCGTTTGAAAATGGTGCGCGCGCCGAACTTGATATTCTTGAGGTACGCGGCGATGAAGTGCGTGAGGCACAAGTTGCCGGCTTAGCTGCCCTGCGCGCGGCGCGCGATCAACAAGCCGTAGATAAAGCGCTTGCAGCATTATCGAAATGCGCGAAAAGTGGGGAAGGCAATCTCCTTGCTTTGGCAGTGGAAGCGGCTAAAGTGCGTGCAACGCTTGGTGAGATTTCCTTAGCTTTAGAAGAAAATTGGGGCCGCTATGTGGCAAAAACCCAGACCATCAGTGGCGTTTATTCCAATGAAATGAAAATGAATAAGGATTTTGAAGCGGCCTTAGCGGCATCAGACCGATTCGCGGAGAAGGCCGGTCGTAGACCTCGCATTATGGTCGCAAAGATGGGACAAGACGGTCACGACCGCGGTGCAAAAGTAGTCGCTACCTCATTCGCAGATTTAGGTTTTGATGTGGATATGGGTCCTTTGTTTCAAACACCTAAGGAAGCCGCAAAACAGGCCGTAGAAAACGATGTTCACATCTTAGGGGTTAGTTCATTGGCGGCAGGACACAAGAGTCTAGTTCCAGCGGTGTTGGAAGAATTAAAAGCACTTGGAAGAGCGGATATTCTTGTTATTGTGGGAGGTGTAATTCCTGCCCAAGATTATGAATTCTTGTACGACCAAGGCGTTGCAGGCATCTTTGGTCCAGGGACTAAAATTGCTCAGGCTGCTACAGCTATACTAGATATCCTCATCGAGATGGAAGCATAAAAAAAAGCCCCGCACTGCGGGGCTTTTTCGTTCACTTCTATGTTTCTTTTTTATTTCGATTGACGCTTACGGTCGCTCTCATTCAATAAGATTTTTCTCAAGCGAATGCTTTCAGGCGTTACCTCCACATATTCGTCTGCACCAATGTATTCCATGGCTTCTTCCAAGCTGAATTTGATAGGTGTAAATAGGGCGGAATTATCATCCTTACCCGCAGCACGCATGTTGTTTAATTGTTTTGCAATACAAGGGTTAACTACTAGATCACCTGGTCGGTTGGCTTCACCTACGACTTGACCACCGTAGAGTTGCTCGCCCGGTTCGATAAAGAACTTACCACGGTCTTGAAGTTTATCCATAGAATACGTGCTGGCTTTACCAGCCTCTTTCGCGATAAGAACACCAGAAATACGACGGTCCATATCTCCTTTATAAGGTTGGTATTCTTTCAAACGGTGCGCCATAATTGCTTCACCCGCTGTAGCTGTAAGAACGTTGTTACGCAAGCCCATGATACCGCGAGAAGGGATTTCAAATTCCAAACGTGTAAGGTCATTTTTAGCCTCCATAACTAGAAGTTCGCCTTTGCGTTTTGTAACCAATTCAATCACTTTTCCTGCACTTTCTTCCGGAACGTCTACAGTCAATTCTTCGATCGGTTCGTGTTTCTTTCCGTCTACTTCTTTGAATATCACCTGCGGCATACCCAATTGCAATTCGTACCCTTCGCGACGCATGGTTTCAATCAAGATGCCCAAATGAAGAATACCGCGACCGTGAACAATGAATTGGTCCGCAGCACCAGTATCTTCAACCTTTAGAGCCAAATTCTTTTCTGTCTCGAGTTGGAGACGCTCACGAATCTTTTGTGAAGTCACGTGTTTTCCTTCTTTACCAAAGAAAGGCGAATTATTAATGGAAAATAGCATGCTCATGGTCGGCTTGTCTATTTCCATCGTAGGCATTGCCTCTGGTGTTTCGGGGTCAGCAATTGTATCGCCAATTTCGAAGCCCTCAATACCGTTTACAGCTACGATTTCTCCAGCTACGGCCTCGTTTGTTTTCGATTTACCTAGGCCTTCGAAGGTCATTAATTCTTTGATCCGTGCTTTCTTCACGGTTCCATCTCTGCGGCATAGCGCGATTGGCATGTTATCAGTGATCTTACCCCGAGTAACGCGACCAATAGCAATACGTCCCGTGAACGAACTAAAGTCCAACGAGGTGATTTGCATTTGCAAAGGACCTTCAGATACTGCAGGTGCAGGAATGGTCTCTACGATCGTGTCTAGTAAGTAGGTGATGTCTTCCGTTTTGGTCTGCCAATCCGGTCCCATCCATTTTTCTTTACCAGAGCCGTACACCGTAACAAAGTCCAGTTGCTCTTCCGTTGCATCTAGGTTAAAGAATAATTCAAAAACTTGGTCGTGTACCAAATCCGGAGTACAGTTTGGCTTATCGACCTTATTGATGACTACTATCGGAGTTTTTCCTAAAGACAACGCTTTTTGCAGTACGAAACGCGTTTGCGGCATAGGACCCTCAAAAGCATCTACCAAAAGAATTACTCCATCGGCCATGTTTAAAACACGCTCTACCTCACCACCAAAGTCGCTGTGACCGGGTGTGTCGATAATATTAATTTTGGTATCCTTCCAGCGAATACTCACGTTTTTAGACAAAATAGTAATCCCACGCTCGCGCTCCAGGTCGTTACTGTCTAATAGAAGTTCGTCAACCTGTTGGTTGTCACGGAATAGCTTCGCAGTGTGAAGCATATTGTCTACCAAGGTGGTTTTACCGTGATCGACGTGGGCTATAATAGCAATATTGCGCAAGTTCATGTGCCGAAAATTATTAAGGCGCAAAAGTAGACTCTTTTAGGGTGGTAGACTAACTTATTAAGGAGCAGTTTTTACTAACCTAAACCCCTTAATTATGAAATGCTTACTTCATTCGGTGCCTGCAGGGCGCTGGCTTGCTTTCTTGTTGCCGATTTTCACAGGCATAACAACTACTTTATCGGCTCAAAATGAGCGTGATACGTCTCATTTTGTTGATAAATCGGACTCGTTAACAATCCCGAATCGTCGCGCTTCCTCCAAATCTGATTTTTTTGATGTGCACCAAAATACGGGCGCTTTTTCCCGCAATTTCGACTTGAGTGCGGAAGAAAAAAGAGAACAATTACCGCTTCAGCGGCCTCCAGGTCAGCAGCAAAAAGTAGTTTTTGATTTTCAAACCACAGGAAAACACGCTGCAGTTTACTCTTGTGAGCTCATCATTGACTCGACCTTCCAAAATAAACTCATGAGTTGCTGTGATGTAGTTTTAACAACGCCGATGTTAGCGCCTCATGTGGCCATTCGAAAGGCCGGGACAAACTTAAGCGTAGCCTCTTATCCTTTAAGCTCCTACTATCCCATTGTGGCCTATGGTGACGGCACTTTGGTGGCTACTGGCAGCAACGGCTATTTCTTTGTGCCACCTAATTTATATTCCGGAAGTCAGCCAATACAACTAAAGGGGGCTGGTCCACACAAGGTCTATTGGTTAGGTGAGGACCATCCTGACAGCTCGCCTTTAGATCATTCAGCAGCTGAGGAATCTGCGGTAGAAGATGCCACAGTTAGATTTATTTCTGGTAAATGGCAGCGTCGAATTAGGCTGCAGTAGTGTAAAGAATTCCTTATGTTGCATGCTCAATTCAGAGCTATGTATAGTACACCTTGGATGAGTGATATTGTGGTAGGAACCATGCGATGGGGAATCTGGGATGCCAAATTTACCACAGCCCAATATGAGGCCATGATTGATAAGGCAATGAGCCTGGGAATGAGCACTTTTGACCATGCAGACATTTATGGTAATCATACTACAGAGGCTGAATTCGGAGCTGCATTGAAGTTGCATCCTGAGTGGCGTTCGCAAATAGAATTGGTCACCAAATGCGGTATTATTCATGTTTGCGATCAGAAGCCCGCGCACTACACCAAAGCTTATGACTTTACCAAGGCGCACATTTTGCAAAGTGCGGAGGACAGTCTTCGAAACCTACAGACCGACTACCTTGACGTAATGCTCTTGCATCGCCCTGATCTACTAATGGATCCCGATGAGGTAGCTGAGGCTTTTGAATTGCTATACTCTAGCGGAAAAGTCCGGAGTTTTGGCGTAAGTAATTTCACGCCGTCACAGATCAAACTGTTGCAGAGTACAGTGCCCGTGGGTGTGCATCAGTTAGAAATCTCTGTGAAGGATGTTAGTGCTTTTGACGATGGTAGGCTAGATCAGTGCACATTAGACGGGATAGTGCCCATGGCTTGGTCACCGTTGGGCGGAGGAAATTTACCAGAAGGTGTGGCATCAGTGCTGGGTTCACTCGCGTCAGAATTTGGAGTGACGCCGCAGGCCATAGCTTTGGCTTGGTTGCTGCAGCATCCAGCGGGAATTTTACCTGTAATTGGTACGACAAAAGCAGAAAACTTAGAAGCAGCGCAAACGGCGCTCAATATAAAATTAGACCGTCAACAATGGTATACTATTTATCAGGCGGCAACAGGAATCAGACTACCCTAATATGGAGGTAAATGAAAATTTAGCACTCAGTGCTGCAAATTATGAAAATCACGTTGGGCTGAAATTTCAGCTGTACAACAGTCTCTTTTTAACGCTGCCTTTGGACGGCATCAAGAACACCGGAATTTTCATTCCCGTGTTGAATGAATTCTGCTTGGCAAAGTTGGCTGAAGGTCATAGTCCCGTTCAGATTATTGCGCAGTTTTTTGAGGAGTATAAGGACGGTGAAAACCGAAAGGAGCAAATAAATTTCTTGTTCAAGGTCATCCAATACATAGAGCGTCAGGTAGTTTTAGTTGACGCTTTAGAGGATGCGGCTTACGGGAAACTCAATAACCTCTCGGGTAAAGGGTCTCTTAGTGAATTTATGATGCGGATGGAGCGCGCTGGGAATTTAGAAGATTTGATGAATCGCCTCCAGGATTTTTCTATTCGTCCGGTACTTACAGCACATCCTACACAGTTTTATCCCGGTCGTGTTTTGGCCATTATTACGGATCTAACGGATGCCATTCAAGAGAATGACCTTGCTTCAATTAGAACGTATCTGAAGCAATTGGGCAAGACGCCGTTTTTCCAGAAAACGAAGCCCACGCCTTACGATGAGGCAATCAACTTAATTTGGTACCTACAGAATGTCTTTTACCAAAGTGCGGGCGATATTACTGCGGCGATGCGAAGATCATTGCCGAATTGGGATGGTACATTGAACCTCATTAACTTAGGTTTTTGGCCAGGTGGCGATCGCGATGGCAATCCTTTTGTTTCAGTAGAGACCACTTTGCAAGTAGCAAATAGATTGCGTGATGTGCTCTTACAATGCTACTATCAAGACTTAAGAAATTTAAGGAGGCGTATTTCTTTTTCAGGGGTCTATGAGGACCTGATGGACATAGAAAAGATGGTGCTTCGCTGTATTCGTCATCAGGAGGAATGGGAATTTAAAATGTTCCGTTCAGCATTGCACAAGGTCCTTAATGACTTGCACGAACAACACGATAGTATTTTCGTGGAATTGGTGGAAGAGCTATTAGATCGTGTCGCCTTGTTCGGGTCGCATTTTGCGAGTATTGACATCCGACAGGACAGTCGCGAAATCAAACGCGCATTTGATGCAGTGGCACATCAATTAGGATTGAAAGTTCCGACCACTCCCGAAGAGCTCTTTGATTTAGACGCAAAGTGGGACGGTACACTTACAGACGACGATAGAGTTGACGATACCTTGCAGAGCTTCCGAGTGATTCGTGAGATTCAAGCGAAGAATGGCCCTAAAGGTGCGCACCGGTATATCATATCTAATTGCCGCGGTGCTATGGACGTCGCTCGTGTTTTTGCATTGGCACGTTGGACGGCATTTGGTGATGAAAAAATCAGCGTAGATATAGTGCCTCTTTTTGAAACTATTGATGATTTGATGGGGGCAGGTGCCAGCATGAATACGCTGTATTCGGAGTCCAATTACCGCCGTCATTTAACGCAGAGAGGAAATAAGCAGACTATAATGCTTGGGTTCTCCGACGGGACTAAAGACGGTGGATACATGAGTGCGAATTGGAACATTTACCGTGCGAAAGAGAACTTAACGCGCATATCGAAACTGAACGACATTGATGTTGTCTTTTTTGACGGACGAGGAGGACCGCCAGCGCGCGGTGGTGGGAATACGCATAACTTTTACGCCTCGCTTGGCCAGCAGATAGCTTCTTCTGAAATTCAGTTGACAGTTCAAGGACAGACGATTTCTAGTAATTTCGGTACTTCAGAAAGTGCTCAGTTCAATATGGAGCAACTCATTACTGCGGGTCTCGAGAATTTATTATTAGACGATGAGTCGAAAATCCTTCAGCCCAATGAAAGGCAGTTGCTTGAAGAGTTGAGCGACATTAGCTTGAAGTACTACTCTGAGCTAAAGGATAATCCGTTATTTACGGAGTTTTTGGAAGAAATGAGTCCATTGAAATACTATGGTCAAGCAAATATTGGTTCGCGACCTTCAAAGCGCGGGCAAGCTAAAAAACTTGAGCTGGATGACCTTCGCGCCATACCATTTGTGGGCGCTTGGTCCCAACTTAAAATGAATATTCCCGGTTTCTATGGCTTAGGTAAGGCATTGCAGGAGATTAGCGAAACAGGACGATTGCACGAAGTGCAGTCCTTATACCGTCAAAGTAAATTCTTTAGAACACTGGTAGAAAACTCTATGCAAAGCATGTGCAAGACGTTCTTTCCATTAACAGCTTACATGGCAAGTGATATAAAATTCGGCTCGTTTTGGTCCTCCTTGAACGAAGAATTTGAACGTACACAACAGTGGGTGTTAAAGATATCTGGTCAGGCGGAGCTGTTGAGTAATAACCCCGGCATAAAGGCTTCTATTGCACTTCGTGAGAATATTGTACTTCCGCTTTTGGTCATTCAGCAGTATGCCTTAATCACACTGCGTGAAGAATCTTTAAGTGAAGCAGACCGTGCCATTTTTGAGAAGATGGTAGTTCGTTCCCTTTATGGAAATATTAATGCGTCGCGAAATAGCGCGTAGCGTCAAATTTTGGACACCATAAAAAAGGCGCCCATTGGGCGCCTTTTTTTATTCTTGGAATTTCAGATCGTAGCGCCAGCCGGCGTAGATCTGACGGCCCATTATGGGACCCCAGACAATAGAGGCGTCAAAGCCACCATCAAAAGGAAGACTTCCACCGACAATGGGATTAGGCTGACGCACATTTAAAGCGTTTTGAATTCCAACGTAAAATTGTCCGAAGGCGCGACCTTCTTTACTGATTTGACCGTTGAGCATAGTGAAAGCAGGGCTTCGCTTTTCGTAACCAACGAGCGGTAAGCGCTGTGAACTGTTGTACGTTGCATTCAATTCAATGCCCATTCCTTTTCTGCCCGAGTAACTGGCTCCAACATATACTAGATGAGGCACGTTGAGAATGACTTCTTCTAACTTAAAATAGTCCTCAATAGCTCCGGATGCATAATACGCTGTAAGGTCGCGCTGTTTTACATCCTGATAACGGTAGGATGCCTTTAACATCGTTCTATGGAACAGCTCATATTGCCCTCCAACCTGAGCAGAAATGGAGTAGGGGCTGTAAAGAATACGCTCTTGCACATTCGGATAAGAACCACCGGGTGATCCTATTAGTAAGGTATCCGTACTGCCGTCAAAATCGAAGACCACTTTGTTCGCAAATTGGGTATAGAATACGTCAGCATACCATTGCATTTCTTTGAACAGAACATCTTTAGACCAATTTATTCCGATTCCATACGTATTGGATGTTTCAATCGGTGGTGTAATCTGACCGCTTTGATTACCTAGAAATACTGCCGTACGGTCGTTGGCCATATAACCCATATACTCTGCTCCTAAGGTTGCAATTCTCCACGATCTACTTGCCTGCCCTCGAAATGCCCAAGGACCAGAGTTAAACTTCAAATGTAATCTGGGAACATAGAAAGGAAGATAGTACCTAAGGACATCAACTCGTTGGCCCAGGATCATGCTGAAGCCTTCACCGTCTGGCGAATTGACATAACTGTACTCGCCATAAACCCCCGTACATAATCCATCATAGCTACCGTCATTTTCCCACATTTGTTGGCTTATGGAAAAACTATTGGCATCAAGACCGCCTTTAAAGGTATGTCGCGTATTAAAAATATTATCCTGAAAAATAAGGTTACCGTACAGTCGTTGTTCTTTTCCGGTAAAGAGACGGTTGCCGAAGTAACTGTCCAAATCTTGGTAGACTACACTTAGCTGTGTTCCAATACTGCGGTTGATGCCGCCTTCAAGGAAATAGCCACGCTTCGCCCAAAGTTCATATCTATTAGTTTGCAGCTTGTGCGACCAGATAGGCACTAATGTCGGTGTACCGTAAAGCGTACTGCCTCCAATATTGTCAATACTACTGGCTTTTACACCAAATTGAGCCTCAGAATTAGCGCTTTGGTGTTTCCATGCATTCTGAATAAAAACATGATTGGATAAAGGTGCATCGAGGTAACCGTCTTCATTTCCGTCCCAACGAAAGAGCTGCTGCCTCCCGTGTACCATGACATTCGACGACCATTTTGGGCTTTGTTTCCAGGTATAAATAGCGTTTTGTTCAAAGCGTCCTGGTCCGGCAAAAAGATTGAAATGCGCTTTCTCTTTGGTAAAGCTGGGACGCAATTCATAATTAATTTGTCCGCTCATGGCAGAAGCACCGTTAACGACGCTTCCCGGACCCTTTGTCAGTTGAATACTTTGTATCCAGGCGCCAGGAATTAATGCCAGACCTAAAACAGACGAAAGACCGCCCATGGTCTGAAGATTACCTCTAGTATATAATGCATATGGTCCTTCCAGACCTAAGAGTCGAATTTGTCTAGTCCCAGTTACCGCATCCGTAAAAGAAGCAGAGATAGAAGCATTAGTTTCAAAACTTTCGCTCAGGTCACAACAAGCGGCCTTACGAAGTTCAACTTCAGAAATCAACTCTTTTGAAAGTACTGATTTTTTGGAGAGTCGTACTCCGGGATCTCTGTCTATTTCAACTTCATCTAGGGTTTCAAACATCTGAATGCTAGAAGTGTCTACCTGAGCAAAAGACGAGAAGGCCAGCAGAAGTGCTAAGCCTAGGGATTTTAAATGAGTGTTCATCTAAAGCTGTTGTTCACTCTCGTCAGACGAATCCTTGACACTCGTTTCAACAGGTGTGCATAGAGGCTGCTCATCCAAACCGTGCTTCGCCCTTTGGTCAGGATCTCTAAAACGACAACAGCCGTGGATATTCGCATATTGCTCGTCTGTCGCAGGATGATTTTTCACGTCGTGTCCAACTTCGTTGATCGCGGAAATTATGGCTGCTTCGTCTACTTTAGAACTGTTGTATATCAGTTCCAAAAGGTGCGTTTCTTGACTCCAGTCAGCCTTTTTAACACCTTGAATATAGGCGGCATTTTCGATGCGCTCCTCACACATGCCACAAAGCCCGTCGACTTCGATGGAAATTTCTTTGAATTTGTTTTGTGCCCCTAAGGCAAATGCGCTACAAAGCGCTATAGATAGGAAGAATGATTTCATTACGATTATAAATTTATGTTTGATATTTATTGAGGCGGGTTGCAACAATTATCAAGCATAAAGAATCATTTTTTGGTATTTTATATAGATCGGTGGACCGTTGTCAAAAACCAGTCTCAGCGAACTGCAAAAAGGAATAGCATCTCCAACATACTGCCCCGCTCGAACGGTTTCTAACGGTTCAAAATGAACGCTCGTGTCAAATTCAATATTGGTTGCGGTTTCGTCTAATTCTGTGGATGTAGTTTCACAACAATCTTCAGAATCCAAGGACTTTTCCGTTGGATGGCATGGTGTCTTCTGCGGAGTATGACAACATACCGGCGCCTCTGTAATGGATAAATGCTCTTCGTGTGCTACACTAAGATGGACACTTTCCTCATGTTGACAAAAGTGCAAGAAGCTCACTGCACCCGTTGAGACAAGGGTGTAAAACAATGTGAATACCATGACTATGAACTTCCGCATGAAGACAAATTTAACCAATACCTTTGAAGTACAATAGTTATGCCATGCGAAAAGTAATGATGTTGGGCTCAGGAGAGCTGGGAAAAGAGGTGGTTATTGCCTTAAAAAGATTGGGATGTACAGTGATTGCTTGTGATGCCTACGAGGCGGCACCAGCGATGCAAGTTGCGGATGCATTTGAAGTCTTTTCCATGCTCGATGGAGATGCACTCGAGCGTGCGGTACTCAAACATCGGCCCGATATTATAGTACCTGAAGTTGAAAGTATTCGTACGGATAAATTGTATGAATTTGAGAAAGAAGGTATACAGGTAACCCCTTCGGCAAAAGCGGCAAATTTCACCATGAACCGCAAGCTTATCCGCGATTTGGCTGCGCAAGAACTAGGATTAAAAACAGCTCCTTATGCATATGCTACCAGCATAGAAGAGTTTACTGCAGCAGTAGATAAAATAGGTCTTCCTTGTGTGGTTAAACCCTTAATGTCAAGCTCTGGAAAAGGCCAAAGTGTGGTAAAAGAAATTTCGCAGCTCGAAACCGCTTTTCACTATGCTATGGAGGGTTCGCGCGGTGATTTAAAAGAAATTATTGTAGAAGGTTTTATTGACTTCCATACCGAAATCACTTTGTTGACCGTTACTCAGAAATCGGGTGAAACACTGTTTTGTGCGCCTATCGGACACCGCCAAGAGCGCGGTGACTATCAGGAAAGCTGGCAACCGTGCGCTATGGAATCATCGCAACTCATCGAAGCTCAGTCTATGGCGAAGAAAGTGACTCAAGCTCTAGGAGGTTGGGGAATCTGGGGAATCGAATTTTTCTTAGGTCACGATGCTGTATATTTCTCTGAATTGAGCCCTCGACCCCACGATACAGGAATGGTAACGCTCGCGGGAAATCAGAATTTTAATGAGTTTGAATTGCACGCAAGATCCTTATTAGGTTTGAACATACCTGAGATCGAATTGCGTTATCCAGCGGTGAGCGCTGTGGTATTGGCCGAAAAGGAAGGAGTACCGGTTTACGGAGGTATAGCGTTAGCCAGCTTGGAACCGCAGTCGGACTTCAAACTATTTGGAAAGCCAACGACACGTCCGTATCGAAGAATGGGTGTGGTGTTAACCTATGACCGATCAGAAAAAGAGACTATGGACGAGCTCCGCGCACGTGCGGCTCGAATTGCCAGTGGCATTACAGTGCATTAATTTTTGCACGTATAGGTTCTGTGAATGACTTAACGATGTCACGATCAAGCGACCCCAGTGTTTGTCCCTCAAGTTTGTGGTAGCGCAGTCCATGTTTGAAGGCGTTGACCAGGTTTGGGTTCGTGCTCTTCATGTAATTTATGGAACCATAAGAGAAGAGGACTTCGCTGTAATTGGGGCCAATTTCAATGAGCGCTCCATCGCTTAATGTCAAGTAATGACACAAGACCATCTGATAGGGAGCACCAGCGCTAGACTTTTCGCTGATTATATTTTCTGCTAATTCGTCAACTACTTGAAGTAATTCTAGTTTTAACTGCGCGAGTATACGACCCGAAATACGTCCCGAGGCTTGAGTATAGCTGATTTGACCGATTAAGTTATCGAATGCACTTGCCGTCCAAAACTCAGTGGTTTTAATGCTTTGACTCAGTTTTGTTAAATCGGCTCCTTTTTGAATCAATTCTGAAGGAACCTCCACAGGGTCAAAACGTTGGTGACGACGTATGTTTTCCATGATCCATAAATAGTACCTAAATGCACTAAGCGTCGGCTGATTCATGTAGCGATAGAGGGGGAGTTCTTTGGCAGTAAAGTAGAGCTGTGCATCAGGTTGTTGAACGGCTATTTCTAGATTTCTTCGTGTATTTTCAAGATAGAAATCGATATCGCTATACTGCTTAATAGGCGGCATGGTTGTGCAGACAACGATTTGCGCGTTCTCCTCAGAATTCGTTCTTAAAGCGTCGATACTCAGTGAGAAATGGTTGGCTAATTTTACGAGTTCATCCGCTGTCAATGGCGTCGAACCTGTACGTTTTCGGTAAAGTGAAGCACGCGAACATCCCAAAACGCCCATGAGATCTTGAGTGATTTTCGATTTACCTTTGGTCGAGCCGAAAATCTGCGCAAACAATTGAACTTGGAACTCGTTGGGTGTAAACATAGGCGTTGACTGAACCTCTAATATCGTATAATTAAATTACATGCAGACGACCGCTGAAAATGCAATAGTAGGTAAGTTGCCTGGAACAACCATTTCCCTGCCGGATGGAACGCTACTGCCGCTAACTAGACCTTTAGTACGTCAAAGTTCCGGTCAATATGCACGCCAACGAAGATTGGCGGTATTGAACCGTTGGATACGTAAAGGAATTCTGCAAGTAGTAGGTAGTCCGTGGTTACCGGGTTTCTGGATATTGAGTACCGAACGTGCGAATCATGCGCTCGGGGCGCTAACACAGATGCGTGTTCGCGTTAAGCTATTATTGACTGTGACCGAGGAGTCCATGGATGAGAGTAGTCATTGGGTGTCCTTCAAGGCTGATCCGTTAATGATTGTTCCTGTGCGGTGGGAATCTTTTGAATCCTATGCGCAAGAGTTGAAAAAGAAGTACAGAGCCCGCCTTAATAAGGCGGTAAAGTCCAACTCTACTCTAGAAGTCCGCATCTTACAATCAGCAACTACAGAGTTTAAAACAGCTGCCCAGCTTTTGGCTATTACCTTGACTGATAAGGTGGTGGCTATGCCGGAAAATTTAGAATGGCTTTTAGAAATGTACCAGGATTGCTTTGGAGCTTCATTTAAGATGTACGGTTTCTTTCATGAAGATGAATTGGTTGGATTTATATCAACTGTGGATGACGGAAAACTCTTACGCGCTATGCATTTCGGATCGAAGCACAGTGCTCCCCAAGATTTCTACAGCTTTACTATGTTTCATATGATTCGCTTGGGTATTGAAGGAGGGTTCAATAAAGTGAGTTTAGGCAGAACGGCCACTGAAATTAAAAGTACTTACGGTGCTGTACCTGAAGAGAATTATTTTTCATTTTACTCCGAAAATTGGTTTTTCAAACGACTGTTGAGACTGGCTCAAAAACGCTACCAGCCCAAGCATTATGTGCTACGTAGCCCATTCAAATAAAATTTTCGGTAGTTGAGCACATTTCTTAGCTTAGGGATTCAACAAAATCATCTGCATATGAGCGACACATATCGTCAAGTCTTTGAGAATAACAAGAATTGGGCAGCACATCATTCTGCATCCAATCCAGAATTCTTTGAGCATTTAGCTAAAGGGCAAAGCCCGGATTTTTTATTTATTAGTTGCGCCGATTCTCGCGTTCCAGTGAATAATATCATGGGTCTTGAACCAGGAGAAGTATTTGTGCATCGCAATGTTGCCAATCTAGTTGTCAATACTGATATGAACATACATAGTGTGATTCTTTATGCGATAGAACATTTGAAAGTGAAGCATGTGGTTGTCTGTGGTCATTACAATTGTGGCGGTGTTGCCGCGGCAATGGGTAATCAAAGTCTAGGTCTTATCGACGGATGGCTTCGCGAGATAAGAGACGTTTATAGATTGCACGCGACCGAACTTGATGCTATTGGTAACGAAAGTGATCGATACAATAGATTAATTGAATTGAATGTGTTGGAGCAGTGTAATAATATCTTGAAAACAGAATATTTCCAGAAAAGTCATGCTACTGCTGGTGGACCATCAGTTCACGGGTGGATTTTTGACATTTCAAAAGGAACGCTTCTCGATCTTGACTACGATTACAAAGCGCAGATGGAGGCCATGAAAGCGATTTACGACATTAATGGCTGAAACCCTTAGTTTTGAAAATGAGTACGGCGCCTTTACTGTAGGAAGTAAAGGCGCTTCTTTATTGGTGCTAAAAATAAGCGGACAAGACCTTCTTTATGATTTCGGAAATGAGTCGGGCAATTGGGCCGCAGGTGCAGTTATGTTTCCGTTTCCAATACGCATGGCATCGGGTCATGTAATGAACTACGCAGGTCGTCAATTTAACTGGCCCATTAATGATGAAAAGCACCGTGCCGCCTTGCATGGATTTACCACCGAACAAGAGTTTCAACTTTCCTATGCCAACGAAGGTATAAAGTGCGTTTTTTCATACAACGGTCGTCACGATTTTTATCCCTTTCCATGCACTTTAGAGCTTCATTATGCGCTTCGCAAAGAAGGTTTTTTCTTTAAAGCATTTGTACAAAACGATGGCGACCGTACGTTACCTTTCCATTTGGGCTGGCACCCCTATTTCAGTGTTAAGAGCCGCTGGGAATTAAGCCCAGATACTACTTTTCGATTGGCTAAAAATGAATTTAGCCATCCAGGACCTAAACTCTTCCACGCTGGCCATGACTGGTCAAAAGAGGTGGATGGCGCGTTTTTCTTTGCTGAAAATCCGCGACTCAGTAACGAGGACTACAGCTTGGAAATAAGTGCTTTGGCGTCAATAGTTCAGATCTTTCGACCTGCTGGTGCGTCCTTTATTGCCATAGAGCCTATAACTGGTCTCGGACATCCTGACTTTGATTGGCTTGAGGTAACTCCTGGCGAACGTCGCGAAATTAGCGGTTCTATAAAACTGTATTCTCGAGGAAAACAATAGTGATCCACAAAGGAGTTGTCCTTAGGCATCTTCAGACGAAAGGCGGTCCTGCAATTCCTCAAGGCTTACTCCTTTTGTTTCTGGCATCATAAAATGCGTGAAGAGCAGTTGTAGGAACATAAATGCGGCGAAGAATGCGAAGATTGTCCAGCCGGGAAATGCATCTATGACTACTTCGCCTAACATTGTAATTAATGCAGCAAAAACCCAGTGCGTCCCAGTTCCCCAGGCTTGCCCTGCGGCTCTGACGCTGTTCGGGAATATTTCAGAAATAAATACCCAAATCACAGCGCCTTGTCCTACAGCATGTGAAGCTATGAAGGAAAGAATGAAGAAGAGATTGAATCCGGCTGAAGCCCCAGTTTTAAAACCGTAAGCTACCATCAGCAATGAGAGAATGTAACCTATGGAGCCTATGTACATGAGTGATTTGCGACCCATTTTATCGATAAGGTACAGGCCTATGAAGGTAAAAAGGAGGTTCGTGCCTCCAATCGATATCGATGATAATAATGAGTCTGAAGATGCGAAACCCGCATTTTCGAGAATGACGGGGGCATAATAGAGAATAAAGTTTATCCCGCTGAGTTGGTTGAAAAATGCGAGTAGAAAAGCCAATTGGAGCGGTTTCTTAAATTTTCCATTGAAGACATTGTCTTGCACTGAAGTGGTATTCGTGTGGCGCTTAATTTCAGCTAATTCTTTCTTTGCCGCATTGGAGTCATTTAACAAAAGTTCCAGTGTTTGCAAGGCTTGTGCATCATTTCCTTTCGTAACGGCGAGCCAACGTGGTGAATTTGGCACACCAAATATCAAGAGGCAATAGAGGGCTGCTGGAATAGCTTCTATGCCGAGCATCCAACGCCAATCGTTGGTTCCGTTAAAACCATCTAGCAGGAAGTTAGATATAAAGGCGATAAGAATTCCGAAGACAATATTGAATTGATACATAGCGACCAAGCGCCCTCGGTTTTTTGCAGTGCTAATTTCGGAAATATAGGTAGGAGCTGCTACTGTGGAGGCACCAACGCCAACACCGCCTAGGAATCGGAAAAAGGAGAACATATACGGGTCTGACGCGAGTCCCGAACCGAGTGCACTCACCAGATAAAGTACCCCCACCCAGATTAGGGTATTCTTACGTCCAATGCGCTTTGTGGGAATCCCTCCTGCTAACGAGCCTAATACCGTGCCCCATAGCGCCATCGACATGATGAAAACGCCGTGGAACCAGGCCGAGGTTTGCCAAAGTTCTTTGATGGGTGCGTTGGCGCCGGAAATAACGACGGTATCAAAGCCGAACAAAAATCCAGCTAGCGCCACAGTTAGCGACCAAATCCAAGTTTTATTCATCAGAATGCATGTTTTACGCTCTGCAATGTAACGAAAATAGAAGGCGGTAACTGCGCTTAAAATCCGGCGGAAAGTGACAGCCACTCTGCCCACATCATTCCTAACTCACTCTGTGCTTGGGCTTCTTGTATTAATGCTTTTGCGTAATAACTGGTGCGAAGATTCACTTTAAGTAATTCAGAATCTCCCATTCGCAGTTTTTCACGTTCAGCCCGCAATAATGCTTTCATGTTCTGTGCATTGCGTTGATTCGACTGTAACGCATTTTCAAGAATTAAAATACTTTGTGCAGTCGCGTTGAGTTGGTTCGACCATGCATTTTCTTGCGCATCTCTTTCCCAGTTAAACTGCTCAGTTTGCAGAGACTGACTTTTTGAGTATCCTCGTCCTTCGCGCAGAAGCAGTGGTAAGGCCACTTTTGCTTTAACGATCCTATTGCCATCGTTGAAATTGGTCGACGTGGGAGTGGACACAAAGTTTCCTGGCAATAAAAATGCACCACCTATACCGACCTTTGGTTTTAAGTATTCTTTAGCCAAATTCTCTTTTAATTTGAATTGGCGGGCTTTTGCATCATTGTACCTGAGTAAAGGGTGTTCTTCGCTCAGTTGGGTCGAACGGGTGCTGCCTTTAGGTAAGTTTTTTGAAGCCAATACATTGGGGTCCAAAAGCAACGGTTGAGAAGATTCGCTCCAAAGCCAATTACTCATGGTCAACAATGCTTGAATGGCTTTTTGATATGTGTTAACTAAATCAGCAAAAAATACATCGGTATCCGAGTAAGCAGATTCTTCAATATGACCTCTGAAAAACAGCATATTAGGACTTGGAATGGTGTCTTTTTCTGAAGCGATTCCGAATTGGAAAACCATCAGAAACAATAAAATGTATTTTTTCATATTATTTAATATTCAGAAAAACGTTTGTCTGTTAGGTATTGATTATCGGTTAGTGTTTTTAGGAAAGTAATAATTTTAGCTTTCTCAGTACTAGTCAACGGAATTCCGAAAACTCCATTATTATTTAAACTTGGGTCTAATGTTGCCGAATTTATAACTCCTGAAGAATAATGATCTAACACTGCGTCGAGTGTATAAAATCTTCCATCGTGCATGTATGGTGCTGTTTTTTCGATATTTCTCAAACTCTGTCTCTTATACACATCTCCGAGCCCACGAGACAG